>Ga0315314_1000145_pt1 | contig 94728 bp, 105 predicted proteins | sample TDP9_MG_FD_203631 | JGI IMG/M metagenome (GOLD analysis project Ga0315314, IMG submission 203631) | Freshwater sediment microbial communities from Lake Towuti, South Sulawesi, Indonesia - TDP9 | ecosystem: Environmental > Aquatic > Freshwater > Lake > Sediment | place: Indonesia: South Sulawesi...
CTCTCCGATGGACGCAAAACTTCAACCAAAAAACCTCTCCACTTTCCATTTTCTCCTCCAACGAAAAAAATTTCTCCCCTCTTGACTATTTCCCCGCCTAACTGCCGCCACTGTCTGAATTGCAGGACAGCGGCATTCAGGATTGACAGGCAAACCAAGGCTTTCCTATAATGAGCTTGCGGAAAAGGTCTTTCTAATTCCATGCAAGCGGGAAAAGACTTTCCTTTGCGCTCGTACCGATCATTCAGAAGAGGAATGTTTGAACCTCCTTGGGACGGAATAATAAACCCGGGTAAGCTTCTCCGAGGGTGCACGAAAGGTTGGGAAGACCTAAAGCAGCCCGGCAGGTCCATAAAAAGATTTATCTGGCCTTGAAAGCAAAAGATCCACGAAAAGCGGTGGAAGCTATGAAACAACATATGCTGGATGAGGAGAGGGCCCTGGCGGCCGCTCTGGAGCATATCGAAAAGGAGAGGGGAGATAACTTTTGACGTTACGGAAAAGAATGAAAGGAGGAAAGGATTATGGTAAAGGATCTCTCATTCATCGGGAAACCCCATGAGTATGATGCCCGGAGGGTTTACTCACTCACTGGGGCTGACTATCAGGAAAGGGTCAACTTCGATCGGCTGCGAAAAGACCGATTGGCCCGAGCAAAGGAGCAGATGGAAAAATACGATTTGGGAGCGTTGGTGGTCTTCGACGGAGCCAACGTCCGTTATCTGACGGGCTCTTTTCAGGGAAACTGGAAGTACAACATCTTCATCCGTTATGCCGTTCTTCCCCGGGGGGGCGAACCCGTTCTTTTTGAAACGGCCGGCTCTGACCTGCAGTGCGCAAAAATCGATCTGCCGTGGATGGAGGGCAGAATCCGTCCCGCCATCACTTGGAGGTGGGCCGAGGGGGCCGTGGAATATATGGTGGATCGCATGGTGGAAAGCGTGATCGATGTACTCCGGGAACACAAAGTGGAGAAGGAACGGATCGGGATCGATTCTCTCGATATGGCCTCTTTGGCGGCTTTCCAAAAGAAGAAGGTCAACGTGGTGAACGGGTACCCTGCCCTTTCTGCTGCCCGGGTTGTTAAAACGCCGGATGAGATTGAACTGTTGAAACAATCCGCGACCATCGCCGATGCGGCCATGTACAAAGCCCGCTATGAATGGGCCAAACCCGGGATTACCGAAAGGGAGCTTTCTGGAAAGATCGCGGAGTATATGTATTCCAAGGGGTGCGAAATCGTCTATGAAGTCATTGTGGCCACGGGCGGGAATACCAGTCCGTACCGGCGTTGGTTTACCGACAAAATCATCCGCCAGGGCGACCTCGTCATCATCGACAATAACACCGTCGGACCTTCCGGTTACTTCGTCGATTATGTCCGCTGCTTCAAGGTGGAATCCAAACCGACTCCGAAAGAAAAGGACCTGTACAAAGAGTGCTATGATGCCCTCCAGGCAGCCATCGAAATGATGAAACCTGGCAACACCAGCAAGGATGTTGCCGAAAAGTTTCCCGTTTACGACGACGATAAATATGGCACCGTCACGCTGCAACAGTTCGCCCATTCCATCGGTTTGACCCTCTATGAGGGCATGTGGATTTCCAGGGCCTACTCGTTGAAGTATCCGGCAGAGATTAAGCCCAATATGTATTTCGCCGTGGAGACCTTTGCCGGCCACCCGAATCTGCAACAAACCGCGAGACTGGAACAAGACCTGCTGATCACGGATACCGGTCATGAGCTTTTTACCCTCTTCCCCTTCGAGGAAGAAATGCTCAGGTGAATACGGGAAGAAGCCAATTCCATCAACGGCATCGGAGGAAATCATGGGTAAGAGAAAAACGCTTTATCTGCATGACATGAGTTATACGGATGTTGCCGCCTACCTACGAACTTGCGACGTGGCGATGGTCCCCATGGGAAGCCTGGAAAGACATGGGGCTCACATTCCTTTGGGCTGCGATGCTTTGACCACCTGGGAAGTGGTCACCCGGGCTTCACAGAAGGCGTCCGTGATCTATACCCCCATTATCCCTTATGGGTATTCGCCCCACCACATGCACGAAATGGGGAAGGGAACGGGGACGATCACCCTTTCGGGGGAGACCTACCGCCGGGTCATCTACGACATTGGCAAATCCCTCATCTACCATGGTTTCAACAAGATCGTCTTCGTAACTCACCATGGCTCCAACTCCAAGGTAGTGGACGAGGTGCTGCGGCGCATCCGTTATGAGAGCGGAGCTTTCACCTGCTGGTATAAAACGCCAACTGAAAGGGAGTATAATGCCCTGAAAGGGATCATCGAAGGCCCTCCGGAGGAGACTCCCGGCTGGCATTCCGGTGAGATCGAAACTTCGACCTGCCTGGCGTACGATGAATCCTTGGTGGACATGTCCGTAGCCGTTCAAGACCGTACCCATGCGCCGCAATGGATGGGGCCGGCTTTCTCCAAGAAGGATGGCTCCGGAATGGTGGAATTCATGGAGACGGAGCAGGCGTGGGTTCCCATGGAGCACCACGAATACTCCGAGACTTCCACCATCGGCAATCCCTTCCGGGGAACAAAGGAAAAGGGGCTGAAATACTTTGCACGCAGCGCCGAGAATCTGGCAGCCTTCCTGGAAGAAGTGAAAAAATTCTCCATCCAGGCAACCAACCGGGAGTTCAATAATCGGGCTTGAAGGGGACGTCCTGAAAATCCTGGAGGGGGGCAGCCTCATACTCTCTGTCATTCCGGGCTTGACGTTCGGCTGAGCTCACGTCGAAGTCCCGGAATCCAGTCTGTTTTCTGGATTCCCGCTTTCGCGGGAATGACGATTTACGCGCATCTATTTATGTCGCTATGTATAGATTCGCTTTGAGAGGTTGAAATTTTTCGAGCCGCCGGCTCTAACCGGAGATCCATGACCGAAACCTGCCGGTGGATCGAAAATTGAAGGGAGAAGGATGAACATTCCGGAAAAGATGAAGGCGGCCGTGTTGCTGGCTCCCAATGTTCTCACGGTCAGGGAAGTGGAAATGCCCAAACCGGGACCGGCAGAGGTCCTGATTCGGGTCGCTTCCTGTGCCATCTGCAGCAGCGATGTGAGCTTGCTCGCCAAGGCCTGGCCTGGCCAGCCCCCCTTTGGCGAATTCATTCCCGGCCATGAATACTCCGGGGTGATCGTGGCGAAAGGGGAGACCGTAGACGAGTTCCAGATCGGCGACCGGGTGGCGGTGGAAGCTCATTACGGCTGCGGGCGTTGCCGCAATTGCCGGCGGGGGAATTATACTTCCTGCCTTAACTACGGGAAACGAGAAAAAGGCCACCGGGCGAATGGGTTTACGACCAACGGTGGATTCGCCCAATACGTAGTCAACCACGTGACTACGGTCTACCCAATCCCGGATTCCGTCGGTTTTGAGGAAGCATCCTTGATTACCAACTTAGGATGTGTGCTTTATGGCTATGAAACGATCGGTGGATATATCGTCGGCGATCAGGTGGCCGTGATCGGCCCGGGCCCTCTCGGATTGATCTCCGTGCAAGTGGCCAAAGCTTTGTGTGCCGGGAAGGTCTACTTGATCGGCACCCGGGCCTCCCGTCTTCGAGTGGGGGAGGCCCTGGGGGCTGACCGCCTCATCGATGTAAACCGGGAAGATCCCGTGTCAGTCGTGCGGGAGGGGACCCGGGGAATCGGGGCCGACTTAGTCATCGAATCCTCGGGAAGTGCCCAGGGGTTACAGATGGCCATTGCCATGGCCAGGCGGATGGGCAAAATACTGCTCTTAGGTTTTCCGGAAGACCCGGTGAGGGCGGATTTTGGGTCGCTGGGGAAGGATAATAAATCTATATACACGGTACGCGGCGAGGGTTGGGGTAACTGCGGAAGGGCGGTCTCTTTGCTCGCCTCAGGCAGAGTGGATCTGAAACCGCTCATTACTCATTCCTTTCCCCTGACGGAAATAGAGGAAGGGTTCAAAACCTTCCGGGATAGAATCGGGGGAGCGGTGAAAGTGGTGGTGAAACCGAACGACCCCGCCCCAGGACCTTAAACAAATCGCGCCTTGGCGGGAAGAAAAGCCGAAATCCGAATATCGAAATCCGAAACAAATTCGAATGTTCAAAATACAAAATCCTGAATCTTTTATCCGTTTCGATCATTTGAAATTGGGTCCTTGGGGGTTGTTTCGAATTTCGGATTTTCATATTTCGGATTTGAATTGCACTGGATCAAGAATAATTTTGTTGGCATTTTGCGCACCATTTCATTGGTAAGCGCCTGGGAATCAGGAGGCATGCTTTGGGCAAGGGAATCGGGTATGGCAAAACCATTTTATTCGGCGAAATGTTTGCTGTCTTTGGCATCCCGGTCATCGCTTCGGCCTTATCAATGACCGCCCAAGCGGAAGTTGTTAAGACCGCCATCGGAGGATGGGAAATCAAAGATGAACGCCGGGAGGCCAAAGGTTATAAAGAAGAAAAGAAGGTAATGCAGGTAGAATCCCTGGAGAGGATCTTTAAGCACCTGCGTTTCCGCCCGGAACATCTCCAGATTCTGCTCAGCGGCGATCTCCCGGCCATGAGCGGGATCGGAGCAACGGGGGCGAGTTCGGTGGCCATCGTCCGGGCCCTCACCAAGGAATTTAACCTTCCCTTGACCGATGATGAGATCAACGCCGCTGCTTACCAGGCTGAAATCGCCTATCACGGGCCTACGACGAGCGGTATCGATAATACGGTCTCCACCTACGGCAGGATCATCTGCCTCACCCGGGGGGAACCGAATGTGGTGCGGAAGATGCGGTTAAAAGAATCCGTTGAGGTTGTTATCGGAGACACGGGGATCATCGCCAATACCAAGGCCCTGCTCGCCGCTTTGGCGGAGAGAAAAAAGAACTCCCCGGACCGGTATGAGCGCATGCTGCAAAGGGCCCGGCAGATCGCTGAAGAGGCCATGGCCAGCATCGAAGCTTTTGACCTGGAAGGGATCGGCCGCCTGATGGACCAAAATCAGTCTTTATTGCAGGAAGCAGAGGTCTCTTGTCCGGAATTGGATCTTTTGATTGATTTAAGCCGGAGCACGGGGGCGCTGGGGGCCAAGCTCACTGGTTCGGGAGGAGGCGGCTGCATGCTGGCTCTGACACCAGGGAGGGATTTGCAGCAAAGGGTGGCTTCCGCGATTGAGGCGAAAGGGTACCAGGCGCTGCGGTCACAGTTGGGAGTGAATTGAGAAGGAGAGTCATGGACAAAACGATTCTTCTGATCGGTACGATGGATACCAAAGAGGAGGAGCTTTTATTCTGCCGGGACCTTATCACCGGGCGAGGGTTCAGAGTCCTTCTCTTGGATGCGGGGATCCTGAGGGACCCGCAGACGCCGCCGGATGTCACCCGACAGGAAGTTGCCCAGGCAGCCGGGGTTGCCGATTTGGGGAGCCTCTTGGCGATAGGGGATAAGGGAAAGTGCATTGAAACGATGATCAGGGGAGTTGCTGCCAAGACGCAGGAACTCCTCCGGCAGGGGGCGTTTCACGGAATCTTAGGGATGGGCGGAGGGCAGGGAACGGATATCTGCGCCGCGGCCATGAGGAATGCTCCGCGGGGGATGCCCAAACTTTTAGTCTCGACCATCGCCTCAGGCAAGGCTACTTTCGGTCCCTACGTCGGCACCAAAGATATTACTATGATGCATTCGATCGTCGATCTCCAGGGACTCAATTTTTTGATCAGACGGATTCTGACCAATGCGGTAGGGGCCATCTGTGGTATGGTCGGAACAATGGATGAAGTGGATATTAAACCCCGCGGGATCCCAGTGGCCCTGTCTATGCTCGGGACGACAACGCCCGGAGCCCTACGGGTGAAGGCGATCCTGGAGCAGCGCGGATTCGAGGTGGTCACGTTTCATCAAAATGGCACTGGGGGAATCGCCATGGAAGAGATGATCCGTGAGGGTGCTTTCCAGGGGGTTCTGGACCTAAACCTGCATGAGATTGGAGACCGCTTCGTGGGGGGACTGCATAGCGATCCCAAGAAGGAGCGATTGGAAGCGGCGGGGGAGGTGGGAATTCCCCAGGTCATCGCCCCCGGGTCCATCAATTATGCGGTTTGGGGACCATTTAACAGCCTGCCCGAGGAATTGAAGTCCAGGAAATACATTATCCATAACCCCAACATGACCTTGGTGCGACTGAGTCCGGATGAGCTGCGTAGCGTGGGAAAGATCACGGCCGAGAAAATCAACCAGGCCAAAGGACGGACCCATATCTTTATTCCCCTTCGGGGATTCTCCTACCCCGACCGGGAGAATCTGCCCCACTGGGAACCCGAAGGAAACCGGGCCTTCATCGAAGCCCTCAAAGCCCACTTACGCCCTTCGATCCCGCTGCAAGAGCTCGATGCCCACATTAACGATCCGGAGTTCATCGATCCGGTCGCGGAGGCCTTCTTATCCATGATGGAGAAATATTTACTAAGGAGGGAAGAATTGAGAGGACATATTCTTTGAAAATCTCCCCTACCCCCTCCCGTGGTCGGGTCTTTTCGACTTTCCCAAAGAGGGGGAATTCCTCCCTTTTGTAAATGGTTCGGCATGCTCACCATCCTGAGCTTGTCGAAGGAGGGAGGGAAGGAGGGATTTAGCCTTCCGTGTCTACACAATTATGGACTGACTAATAACACGGTGAAGGAGGGGAAGAATTTGAAGCGTCTTCTGGACCGGAATGCTATCGTTACCGGGGCAGCCCAGGGCATGGGTCTGGCAATCGCCAAAGCCCTCTATCGGGAGGGAGCCCGGGTGCTATTGATGGACATCAACGAAAAATCCGTGATCAGCGGTGCGAGGGAGATTGATCCGAGCGGGACGCGCGCGGTAGGAAGAAGAGGGGATGTAACGAAGCTGGACGAAGTACAGGCGCTCGTCAAGGAGGTGAAGGCGCTCTGGGGGACTGTGGACATCCTGGTCAACAACGCTGGAGGCGCGCTTCATACGCCCCATGTGCTTGAGGAGATTCAGGAGAAAGACTGGAATCTCGTAGTTGACGTGAACCTAAAAGGCACCTTCCTCTGCTCCCAGGCGGTGATCCCAGAGATGGCCAAGCAGGGGAAAGGGGTGATCGTCAATATGTCTGCCTTAGCGGGGCACTGGAGGGCATCTCTGGCTGGCGTCCAATACGTAGCGGCCAAGGCCGGGGTGGAAGGGCTGACCCGCCAACTGGCCTATGACTGGGGGAAGTGGGGAATCAGGGTGAATGCCATTGCCCCCACCGTGACATTGACCGGTGAACGGATTCGAGGGCTCTGGGAGGCCAAAAGTGAGGAAGAAAAAAGGAAGGTCCTTTCCGATATCCCCCTCGGTCGGCTGGGGACCCCCGAGGAAGTCGCTTCCGTGGTCGTTTTTCTGGTGTCCGATGAATCCAGTTTCATTACCGGCATTACCATCGATGTGAATGGGGGACGGTATCTTCGGTGAGGGACCTAGCTCAAATCCCTTGACGCATAATTGCTTTCTCAGTATACTCACCCTACCCCAAAGTGAGTTCTTATTGAAGGGCGTTGGGGAGCTCACGCTCTTTCTGGCATAAGGATATTCAACAAGGAGGTGGTGTAAAGTTTCATGAATGTAGCGAAAAATCAAGGCCGTTCGTAGAGGATCTGAAACTCAGGATTTCAATCAGGAGGTGGTACAAATGAAAAGGTTTCTGGTTCTACTTTCTATCTTCGTATTTTGCGGTGTTTTTGGTTCCGGCAGCGCCCTGGCGGCCGGTCCGGACAAAATAAAGGTCGGTATCCTGCTCCCGCTCACCGGCACGTTTGCGGCGGTGGCTGAAACCCAGAGAGATGGTGCGCTGCTGGCGGTGGATGTTATCAACAAAAAGGGCGGACTCAATATGCCCTGGGGAAAAGTAAAGGTAGAAGGGGTTGTGGCCGATGACGAGACCAAACTGGATGTGGGTGTCCGACGTTACCGGTACATGGTTTCCGAAGGGGTTAAAGGCGTGGGCGGTCAGACCTGGGCTCCGCTCGCGTATGCTATTAATGCTCTGGCTCTAAAAGATCCCATGCCGTATTTTCCCACTTGCGTCATGGCCAAAGAGGCTTTCTTGAAAGGCAAGCTGGCCGACTGCACATTTGCGACGGCATATAGTCCATGGGCGGTGGGATACATGGACGGCTCTGCGGCCATCAAAGTATTGGGCAAGAAACGTATTTTCTTTTTGGCGCGTGCCGATAGCTGGGGCTGGGACATCCGGGACGGTGTCTATGCTGCTGCCAAAGAACACGGTGCTGAGGTTGTCGGGTATGACGAGGTTTCATTAGGAACCAGTGACTACACGACCATTTTGCAGAAAGTTCGGGCGGCTAAACCGGATGTCTTCATCTCCGCTCAATTTGGTGGCGATGCCGTGGCCCTCTTAAAACAGGTCCAGCAGATGGGCCTCAACAAGGAAATGACCATTTTCAATGCCTTCATCACGAACGTGGTCGCTAAGGGCATTCCTCCTACTGCCCTGGAAGGTATCTACTCGATGCACTATTTTTACTATGACCTAAGCGAGTTTGCAGACAAGGAAGTGGCCAGAAGCGCCAAGGAGTTTACGGAACTGTATCGGGCGAAATACAAAATACCCCCGGATGCTTATGCCACCATCGCCTATACTGCGTTCAGCGAGATGTTGAGGGGGTTTGAGGCTGCTGGGTCCTTTGAGCCGAAAAAGGTGTCCGCAGCGCTGATGGCCAAAAAAGGCGAATTTACCTCGGTCAAAGGCCCTGCCAGATGGCGAGAGGATCATGCCGCGGTATACAAGTATGCTGTCTTCTTGGTCAAGGGAAAAGGTCCCGGGGAGCGGAAACACGAATGGGATCTATTTAAAGTCGAAGGCTACCAGGGCGGCGATTCGGTGATGCCGACCTTGAAGTCTCTGGGTTATTAAATCTGTCTCCGCCCCGGTGGATGGCAGGTTCTTTCACCGGGGCACAACAGAAGAAAAAGGCTGGGCATGAGTAAGGATGCAGGCACAGAAATCATCAAAACCGAAAACGTCACCAAGCGATTTGGCGAATTGATCGCCGTTGACCGCGTGAATTATCTGCTGCGGGAAAACGAAGTCGCGGGGATTATCGGATCAAACGGGGCCGGGAAGACCACCTTCTTCAACCTCCTGACCGGGTATTACCCGCCAGATGAGGGAACCATCCTGTATCAGGGGGAAGACGTCACCCATTTGTCGCCGGAAAAAAGGGTGGCCATGGGGATGATGCGCACCTTTCAGCTGACTTCCACTTTCGACAATCTCAAGGTGATCGACAACCTGGTCCTGTCCTTTTTTAGGGCGTATAAAGAATCGTCGCTGCTTTCCTTGCTTCTTACGACCTGCAAGAAATACCGCCAGGAAAATAAAATCGCCGAATCCCTGGAAACCTTCGAGCTTAAGGATGTGGCCCAAAGAGAGGTGAAGCATCTCAGCCTGGGTGAGAAGAGACGGCTGGAGATTGCCATGACCATCCTGGCCGAGCCCAGGGTACTCCTGCTGGACGAACCTCTGGCCGGGCTGGGCGAGTTGGAAATCAAAGGGGTTCTGGGGGTCCTGCGCAAGCACGTGGGCAAGCAGACGATTCTGATTGTGGAACACAAAATTTCCAAAGTGGAAGATTTCCTGGAGAGACTCACCGTCATGCATGAGGGCAAAATCATCGCCGACGGCACATGCGAGGAATGTCTTCGGGACCCGGAGGTGCGCAGAAGCTACTGGCAGATCGACGCCTCTGCCGGTGGGACCGACCCTGCCCGCACAATCGGAGTTCAGGACGATGGATAGCGGCGAAATACTGGTGGTCAGAGGCCTGAATGTATCTTACGGTGAATCGAAGGTTTTGTTCGATGTCGACCTCAGCGTTAAACCAGGCCAGGTGGTAACCTGCGTGGGTCGAAACGGAGCCGGCAAAACCACCCTGCTCAAGACCATTGCCGGATTCCTGAAGCCGACCTCTGGATCGATCACCTTCAACCATACCGACCTGACCGGCCGGATGTCCTACGATATCGCCCAAATGGGGCTCAAATACATTCCCCAGGACAAGAAAGTTTTTTCGGATTTGACGGTCAGGGAAAACCTGGAGCTGGGCAGCTACGCCACCAAGGATTACAACTGGGATCAGGTGACCGACCTTTTTCCCAGACTGAAGCACCTCCTGGATCGCAAGGGCGGATACCTGAGTGGTGGTGAACGTCAGATGTTGATGATCGGCAGAGCCCTGCTGGGGAGCCCCAAAGTGTTGCTCATTGATGAGCCCACCGAGGGACTGGCCCCCAGCATTGTTGCCCAACTGGAAAACGTTTTCAAGGAACTGAGCAAAAAGTCGGCGCTGGTGATCGTGGAACAAAACCTGCCCCTGGTCTGCGCCATATCCGATAAGATATACGCCATCAAAGAGGGGCGCATCGTCATTGAACTTAAAGACAAGGAATCGATCAAAGCCAACATCTGTGAACAGTATCTTTAAGCCCTTACGAATGGAGTTCTACTCAAAATGGTAACAGATTTCGGAAATCCCCCCTCGCCCCCCTTTAGAAAAGGGGGGGTTGGGGGGGATTTTGAGCGAATTCCTGTTTGGTTCCAACTCGGCCGGGTTAGGCTTCACGGCGATTGCTTGCGGCGGATCAGTAAATTCGAAATTCGAAGCCCGAAATTCAAAATCCCTCCCATCCTCCCTTTAAAAAGGGAGGAGAGTAAAAATTCCCCCTTTGAAAAAGGGGGATTAAGGGGGATTTCTGCGAGTTCTGGTTAAGGTTGGAACCTCGCCTATAACAAGGCCAAACAGCTGCGAGGAAGGGAATTCGAATGCGGAATATATTTAGATGGTGGTGGGGCATCCTGCTGGCTTTTTTGCTGTTGGCCGTAGTAAGGGTCATCCTGCCCCTGCCCTTCGTGATTGAGGTCATTATTTTTTCCATCTACACCATGGGCTGCAACTTCCTTTTGGGACGGGTCGGTTTTATTTCCTTCGGCCAGCCGGCCTATTTGGCGGTAGGGGCCTATGGAACGGCTTTTTATCTCTATTACTTCGGCACCAACCCATACATCGGCATCCTTGTAGGGCTTCTGGCCGGGGTGGTCGTCTCGGTCATCGTCGGTGCTTTTTTCGTCCGGTTGCGCAGTGACTATTTTGCCCTGGTGAACCTGGCGCTGGCGGTGATAGTGTACTATCTAATGGAAAAAATTCTGGCCGATTTCACCCACGGCGATAACGGCCTGTGGTTTTTGACCCGGATGTCTTCCACCCCCGGGCTTGACATCACCAGACCCAGTCATTTCTTCATCTTCGTTTTCCTGGTGGCCATGGCCCTCTGGGCTTTCTACAAATATCTGGACGATTCGATTTACGGCGCCTGCTGCCTGGCCACCAAGATCAACGAAGACAAGTTTAAATTTCTCGGATACAGCAACTTCAACGTCCGGTGGCTGGCGTTCATCATCGCCAATACCACGACTGCTCTTGCCGGCACACTATACGCCGTCTATTTGGGCTTTGTGAGCCCCGAAATCACCAGCCCCGCGCGATGCGCCGATCCGGTGGTGGTAACAATTCTGGGAGGGGTCGGCACACTCTACGGCCCCATCGTCGGAGCGATCGCATACACCGGTATGAAAGACCTGATCAGCGGATTTATTGTGAACTGGGAACTTTTCATCGGCTTTCTACTGGTGTTCATCATGCTGGCCGGAGAAAAGGGCATCTGGAGCACGCTGGAGCCCATTCTGAAAAAAGCCCATCCCCTGAAGAGAATCTTGCCCAGTTGGTAGGATAAAGGAAACGGAAGTAGATGATGGACACGCAACTCCTGATTTCCGGCGTCATTTTCGGGCTAAGCATCGGCAGTATCTTTTTCCTGCTGGCCATCGGCCTGTCGCTCTGTTTCGGCCTGATGCGCATCATTAGCCTCGACCAATTGCTCTATTATTCCGTCGGGGCGTTCATCAGCTATTCCATCTATGTCGCCACGGGAAACACGTGGATCGGTGTGTTTGGGGGGATGGCAGCGGCGGGCCTCGTCAGTTTCGGTGTGGAGCGGTTCGTGTATTTGCGCATTTACGAACGGGATATCACCTTCACCATGATTGCCTCCTTTGGGATTCTGATCGCCGGTGTGGGCGCTATCAAATACATCTGGGGACTGATTCCCCGACCGGCTCCCATTCCCATCGATGCTCAGGTCACAATTCTGGGTACAGAAGTCCCGGTCTACCGGCTGATGGTCATCGCGATCTCCTTCTTGGTTTATGTCGGCATCTGGCTCTTTTTGAACCGAACCATCACCGGCAAGGCCATCCGAGCCGGTATTGAGGACGTGGAAAATGTGGAAGGCCTCGGCATTAACGTGTACAAACTCTTTACCACTACCTTCATCATCGCCGGAACGTTGTCCGGGCTGTCAGGGGCACTGCACGCGCCGCTGATCATGGTGGACCCCCATATGGGGCTCCACGTGCTGGCCTTCGTTTTCATGGTGGTTATTATCGGCGGTCTGGGCAGCATTGAAGGAACCCTGGCATCCGCCTTTATCGTCGGTCAGGTCATCTCCCTGGGATCCCTCATCTATGCCCCTCTGGCGCAAATGGCGCCGTTTGCCACCATGCTGCTGATTCTCCTGATCAAGCCGACCGGTCTTTATGGCAGCAAGCTGTTGAAACGTTAAAGACCAGAAATTTACAAACCTCCTTCCTAAGCTTTCCAATCAAGCTTGGCAGGTGAGGAAGGCTATGATTACTGAAAGAATTCGTCCGTGTGGTCAAATACGCCATGCAAAATAACCGCAACATAAAACCACACACACGTCATTTTCCGTCACTCATTGTGGGGCTTATATTGTGCTTCACCGCTGGGGTCGATGCGCGAGGGAGTGACGTTGTCGAAATAGCTGGTGACGTTTTCCAATATGTTTTGCCAGCGACTGCTGGCGGAATGACACTCGTCTACAAGGACGGCAAGGGCGCATTGCAGTTCGGAGGATCAGCAGCACTTACGCTTGGTGTTACCTATGGTCTCAAAAACACTGTTGATGAGACGCGGCCCAAGGGGGGCAGCCAATCCTTCCCCTCCACGCACGCTTCAATTTCCTTCTCCTCTGCTGAATTTATACGAAAGCGATACGGGTGGGAGTATGGCGTGCCCGCCTATGTTGCCGCAACGTTTGTCGCCTCCAGTCGGGTCGAAAGCAGAGAGCATTACACGCACGACGTGATTGCCGGAGCCGTAATAGGGATTGTATCCAGCTATGCATTTACTACGCCGTTCAAAGGGTGGCAGATACAGCCGGACACAGACGGCAGGTATTGGGGCGTAAGGCTGTCGGGCAATTGGTAGATGAGGAAGAGTCCGGAATTGATAAATAGATTCGGGGTCAGGCCTTGCAATGAGGCATTGATTCTATAGGGAATATAGGATGCCCCTCAATCATCGATCAGCTTGCAGAGATCAAGTATCAATTGAATAGAAAGATTACCCCGGGCTCGGGTGAGACGCAAAAGGATGTGGAAGAACGGGCCTTGAACCAGAAAAGATGGTTCAAGAATTCCAGTGTCGTTGCCGTTTGCACAACCTCAGGACAGTCCGTCAATGGCTGGCTGGCTGTGGAAAACATGTCTTTGTCGGCAGTGGCGGAGGGCCTTGGCAGCAACATCATCTCTTACTGGGACCAGGAGAAAAAGGAGGTGGAAAAAGTTCTTGGCCTTCCAGCAGATTATGAAATTACCTGTGTGCTGAAATTTGGAGTGCCCGCAGGAGAGGTTACTCCACCGAAGAGGCGGCCCGAATTCAACTGGCTACATAAAAACAAGTTCTAACCAAAGGCATCTGGAATTTCCCATTCCATCCCCTCCCCCTTTGGAGGGGGGAGGGTCAGGGTGGGGGTGAATCGAGAATTAATCCCCCTCCCCTTTCTCCCCTCCCGCGAGGGGAGGGGATATTTTCAGACTCTCTGAAGAAAATTCTCAGGCTAAAAGGTGTGAAGCGACACCGGAGGAAGAAGCGATGAAGATCTTCAAGTCGGAAGAGTATATTAAAATGGCAAACCCAACTCCCGGCAAGCCCTACCGGCCAGAGATTCTCACCAAAGAACATCAGGCAAGAAATCTGGGAGGAATGTTCGGTATCCTTGTTGCTGGCAGCCAGGTACCTTATCATTACCACAACAGCCGCGAGTCGATCATCATTGTAATCAGGGGTGAGGCAACTGAGGTCATCGAGGGCCAGGAGATCCCCATCAAGGCTGGCGATGTCTTATTTATTCCTGCAGGCGAGAGACACACCACCATCAACAGGTCCAATCAAGATTTTCGGTATCTGGAGTTCTTCACCTTTCCGCCCCTCACGGCCGATTTCGTCGAGGTGAAGTAGAAGTACTCTTTTGGCGAAGATGGGGAATTGGCAGCTATTTCCTTTAGGGGACTGACTTCTTTGTCTCACCAGCTCTCTCGGCCAACTGTTGGTAGATTCTCATTACAACCGTGGCATCCTCCCGATCCCAGCCATTATAATGAGCCTTCAACAGAAGCTGTTGATACAATGCTCCTACGGGTAACACCACACCTAACTGCCTGGCCATTTCCAGGGAGAGGGCAAGATCCTTATTCGCCAGATCGACAGGGCCTTTGGGTGAGAAATTGCCATTGAGCATATCCTTTCCGCGGGAAATGAGTAAGTCGCTCGCAGCGGCCCCGGAGGTGATCACCTCAAACAACACGTCAGGATTGAGACCCGCCTTAAGACCTAAGACCAATCCCTCAATGGCCGCAGCCTGGTTGAGGAAGAGGGTGTGGTTGATGACCAGTTTCAATGTCGCTCCGTCACCACTCTTCCCGACATAGACTGTTCTTTTACCGATTTGATCGAGAACGGGCTTGATCTTTTCAAAGATGGCTCTTCTACCACCCGCCATGAAGACCATATTCCCTACCCGGGCCTGGACAGATGACCCAGAAATGGGAACATCCATCCACTCGATCCCTTTCTTCGCCAGTCTCTCTCCCAGGGCCTTGCTCTCCCATGGAGGGGACGTACTGGTATCCACCACAATCTGACCTCTTTGTAAGCCTTCAACTAAACCGTTTTTCCCCTCCACTACCTGCAGTACAGCGTTCCAGGTTGGGAGGGATAACATAATGAGGTTTGCCCCTTTGGCCGCTTCTTTGGGAGAATTCACGGCCCTCAGACCAAGGGGAACTAAATTTGTCATCTGCTTCTTCACGATGTCAAAACCCGTCACTTGGTACCCTGCCTTCATCAGCAAGGTGGCGATGGGTGTTCCCATCAACCCCAGGCCGACGACCGAAACTTTCCTTATCTTCACGACTTTTACTCCCCCCTTATTTGGTTAATATTTTACGAGACTTTCAGATCCACTGGTTTTCCTGTACGAGCCGAGTCTATGGCTGCCCGAATCAAAGCGAGGGCCGCCAGAGCTCTCGGTCCGTCGGTTTCTGGTTTTTTCCCTGTACGGATACAATCAGCAAACTCGTCGATCTCTTCGAGGATGGGGTCCCCTATCGGTAAAGGGATCGTTTCTGGTCTGTCTTTGCTCTTGTCGAAGAGTTGCAGGAGGGTATATTTGTCCACGACTGGCCAGATCTGAAGGTATTCATCAAAGGCTACATTGGGCAGAGCGAGCCTGCACAAGAGATGGGCATCGGTCCCATAGGCATAGATCCAGTTCGCCCTGGGTGAAGCATAGGTCGAACCGAGATAGCCCAGAACGCCTGACTCAAATTGGAACGTCGTCATAGTCACATCTTCCACCTCTGCTCGGGTGTATAGTTTGCTGAAAAAGGCGAAAACTTTTTTAATAGGCCCAAAATAATATTGAAGGGTATCCGCGTGATGGACCCCCATGGTCATGAGCGCACCTGCAGGGCATCCCGAATCGTCTCCGTACCAGCGCCATTTGTCAGGGGTCAATTCAAACCCTAACCTTGCAGAGAAATTGGATTCCACCATGACCGGCTTACCAATTGTACCTTTATCCATGAGCTCTTTCATCTTTCGGAATCCGGACAATCGGCGCATATCATGGCCGACTAAGAGGACCACTCCTGCTTCCTGGCAGGCGGCAACCATTTTTCCCCCATCAGCTAATGTATTGGCAATGGGTTTGTCCACAAAGACGTGCTTCCCTTTTTGAGCTGCTAACACGGCATGCTCGGCATGGATGGCATTGGGGGTCGTGAGAAGGATTCCATCGACATCCTCCCTTTTCAGGACATCCGTAAAGCTCTTCTCTTGATCACATCCATACTTTTTGCTAAAGGCCTCCCGTTTCTCCGGGTTTCTGGTGTAGCAAGTGACCATTTTCACTTTCTTGCTTCTCTCCACGGCATTGGCGATCACACCTGACCAACTCCCGACCCCGATGAGAGCCACTCCTACCTTGTCCTCTTTACTCATGAATACTTCCTCCTTTTCTAAGAAGGATTTTCTAAATCTATCACTGATTGATGGCTCCGTAAAAAGTCGTCATTCCCATTCCCCGCCTTCGCTAGGACAGGTTTCACGGGAATCACAGAAAAACAAATTTATGGATTTTTTACGATTTTATCAATGGTTGGAGATTTTTAATAGCCATTTTATTCGTTGGTTTTCTTGCCAAATTATTTCTATGAGATCTCTGAAAAAGGCCTGCGTGATATAATTTTGTCATGTCTGAAAGCGGGAATCCAGTATTTTCAGGCCCTTTCTGGACTCCCGCTTTCGCGGGAGTGACAGAAAAGTGGGTTTTTCGGAGATTTCTCTCTAGGCCTTCGGGGTGTTGAAATCGGCTCGCATGTGGGGAAGCGGGAATTAGGGGATGAAGTCTTTTGGCCCATCTACAAAGTGCTGGAAGATCTGGACGTGCCCGTTTTCATCCATCCCCACCATGTGGCTGGATTAGACCGGCTCCAGGATTTTTATCTAAGCAATCTCATTGGGAATCCTCTGGATACTACCATCGCTGCAGCCCAGTTGATCTTCAGCGGTGTGCTCGAAAAATACCCTGGTCTCAAAATCATCCTGGCTCACGGGGGTGGGCAATTTCCTTTCATTATGGGAAGGCTTGAACATGGATACCAGGTCCGGCCGGAATGCGAGGAAAAAGTTCATCAGCCCCCCCGGCTGTTTTTAAAAAATTTCTATTTTGACACCATCACCCACAATTCTGATGCTCTCCGGTATCTCATTGCTTTTGCCGGGATCGATCACGTCCTTTTGGGGAGCGATTACCCTTACGACATGGGCAATCATCAGCCGGTGGAAACGGTTTCTCGCGTTGCAGACCTCACCGAGGAAGACCGACGGAAAATCATGAGGGACAATGCCGTCGCCCTGTTCAAGTTGAAGGGTTGAAGCTCAGCAACCCTAACCTTTGCTTATTAGTCCCTTACGAATGAAATTGTGCGCAAAATGGTAACAAATTTCAGAAATCCCCCCTCGCCCCCCTTTTGTAAAGGGGGGGTTAGGGGGATTTGTTGGGAATTGATCCAAACGGAAACATTCCTGTTTGGTTCTGGCTGGGCCAGGTTAGGCTTGTACTCCGATTATTCCAATATGACGGTTCGGTCTTCTTCTCTTCTGCCCCTGATTCTGGGAAGGATGTACTGGTAGAATACCATCCCGACGATAAAGAGAATCAGGGCAATGCTGACTCCCCGAGTAAAGAAAGGAGCGATCGAACCTTTGCCCGCTAACAGAGCACGTCGAAATTGGACATCCAGCAAATCGCCACCAAGAATCAATCCCAGGACCAATGGTGAAACCGGGAACCCAAGAGCACTCATGACCAATCCCAACACTCCAAAGAAGAAGGCCAGGAATAGGTCATAGACGTTAATATTCGCCGCGTAAGAGCCCAACGCACAAAGAACAGCTACCATGGCCGACATGGCAGTTCTAGGTGTGTTCACAAACATGCGAACCAGACCTTTTCCTGCATAAGTTCCGATCACCACAAATAATATTCCCCCTATAAAAAGGGCTACCGAGATATCATAGAGCCAGTGGGGATTCGTCAGCAAAAAAGTAGGTCCAGGCCGAACTCCATGGATCATCAGAATTCCTAACATGATGGCGGTAGGGGCATCTCCTGGAATGGCCAGCGATAAGACTGGGGCATACGCTCCCGGGACATTCGCCATGTTACAGGTTTCGCTCCCGATCAAACCCTCGATGCTTCCCTTCCCAAACTTCTCAGGCTCTTTGCTGGTACTCTTGGCATGGTCATAGCCTACCCAGCAAGAAACATTGGCTCCTATGCCGGGGGCCACACCAATGATATATCCTAAAATGGAGGTTCTGACACTCAACCAGCGATATTTCCACCACAGTTTAGCGGCTCCGATCAGAGAGGTTTTCTTTAGGGGAAAGCTTTTTACGCTGATATCGGTCAGGCCCGAAAATACTTCGGTAAACCCATACAAGCCAATCATGGCAGGAATCAGGGGAATGCCTCCGACTAGGTAAGTACTGCCGAAGGCAAAGCGCGGTGATCCATCAATAGGGTCGAGGCCGACGCACCCTAAAATTAGACCCACCGTGGCGGCGATCAATCCTTTCATGTTGTCTCCCTCGGAGAGATTGGCGGCTATAAAAACCCCAAAGATCCCAAACCAGAACATCTCCCAGGGGCCGAACATCATGGAGAGTTTCACAAAGAAGGGCATCGTCACCAGGAGCATAATGAGGCCTAAATTATTGCCCATAAAACTGGTAAAGACATTAATTCCCAGAGCGACTTCGGCTTCTCCTTTCTTGGTGAGTTGAAAACCTTCAATCGCGGTAGGTGCTGAAGCCGGGGTCCCGGGGATGTTGAGAGCGGTTGCCGAAATACTTCCCCCATAGGTCCCACCCAATTGGGTTGCGGATAACATGACAATGGCCCAAAGAGGGTCCATCTTATACGTTACCACCGCCAGCAAGGCAACCGTCATCGTGGTGGAAACCCCAGGCAAGGCTCCACCCAAAATACCTACGGACACGCCAACCGTTATCAAAAATAACCCATAAGGGGTCAATAGGTCCCCAAAGGCCTTAGCCAAACCGGTAAGTATCTGGGCCCAATCCATGAACGAATCTCCATCTACCAAATCTGTAACATGAATAGTCTATTGAAAATAAGGTATAAGCCTACCGTGACGCCGACCGACACGGGGAGGAAGAGCCATCGTCGCCACCTCTTCACGTAGGCATAAAACATAACGGTCATAAATAAAGCACTGGAAACATAGAAACCAACGAGGGGGATGGTGACAAAAACATAAATCGCCGGAAAGAATATACCGAGAATGGTGAGTCTATTCTGCTCCGAGGTAAATAAGAGTACGGCCGAATGGAAAAGCTGGCCCGGTTTGATTCTGCCACCCCGACGTAACGATCTTAGGGCATAGGCAACCCCGAAGGTAAAGAGAATGACGCTCATGAGTCCGGGGAAAATGGCCGGACTTTCAATGAGGTCTCCCCGCATGGGCATCATCAGGCAAGCCCAAAAGACGAAAATAGCCAATATCACGACAAAACAAGCGGTGAGGAAATCTCGATCATGCGGGGACATCTGCTACCCCCTTTCCCCCACTTCCGTTAAGACGAAAAAGGAAATTCCCCGACCCCTGGAGGCCGGGAACTTCCCATCATGAATTTCTCAAGGAGCGTCCCGAAGAAATCCTTTATCCGGGATCACCAAAAGAAAGGGGAGAGGACTTATTTCCCAGGCCTCGGAATCCCCAGCTCTTCTGGGTTTCTTTTTGCTTCCTTAATGTCATAGAGAAGCCAGCTCTGAACCTGGGTCATGCCCATCCATATTTTATCTGCTTCCGCTCCCATGGCCCCATCCAGGGGTAACAAATTCTTCTTACTGAAATTCTTAACGGTATCGCTCGCCATGGCCATCTTAAAGGCATCCATCAATTTCTTGATCCGGTCTTCCGGAACTCCCTTAGCATACCCCAGAGACCGAAACCCCTTTCCAGCGGAAAGCCTTTCCTTAATTTGAGGTGCAAAATCGGTGATCGGGGGGATGACTCCGATCCCTTCTAGATCAAAGGGTTTATCATCGAAAACAAATAAAGGACGTACCATCTTTGCCTTGATGACGGTGAGGGCCTCGGATAGATCGCTGGTTCCAAAATCCACCTCTTTTTTGGCGATGGCCATCGCTGAAGGGGCCCCGCCCTCATAGGGCACGGCTTTAAATTTTCCGCCGACGGCATTCATGACGATTAACTGAGGAACATGCCACATCCCACCGATCCCACTGTTAGACCCGGTTAGCCCCCCCTTTTTAAACCCTTCGATCAGGTCCTTGGCTGTTTTTATGGGAGAATCGTAAGGCACAGAAAAGGTCGGCAGATTATCGAAGACAATCCCAATGATCCCAAATTCTTTATAAGTCAATTTGGAGAGCCCGGTCGCAGGGAACGTTGAGATGGCGCTGCTGATCCCGTAGAGAGTATAACCGTCCTTCGGCTGCTTATAGACATGATCCATGGCAATCGCCCCGTTCGCTCCAGTCATATTGACCACCGGCATGGCGACACCGAGCGTTTTTCGCATCTCTTCGGATAATAATCTCCCCATCATATCCATTCCGCCGCCTGGGGCATAACCGATATAGATGGTGATGGGCCTGGTGGGCCATTTTTCCTCGGCGGCGAAGGATGAACCCAAGGGCCATAGCATGGCGAGGGCGATGAATCCCCAAACCATCTTCGATATCTTGCTTCCGTTCATCTGAGTCTCCTTTCTTTGAAAGATTTTACCCCTTCCCCATATCTATTTAGACTTCACCCATGGATCTTCTAAGAATACCGTCCCTGCTGCCTTTTTACTCGGGCAGTTTCCATAGGTAAAGATGAGCTCTGCCGTCTCGGTATCACTCATGTTCAATAAACCGTGAATGCCCCCGGCCGGCGAAAAGACGATATGGTTCTCCGGGAGGATGTACTCTTTCTTTTCCTCTCCGATGAATACCTTAATCCTCCCCTTTTTCACAAAAAAGGCGGCATCGCAGTTCGCATGGTAATGGCGCTGATTCCTGCCTCCTGGCGGGATGATGGTCCTTCCCATGGTAATCGTCTTGGTTCCAGTCGTTGTCTCATCGACTCCCCAGGCAATGATGAGGGGCGGCTCGTATTTGGTGTCCTTTTCTAAGACATCGGTGTTGATGATCCTCGGTTCAGCTTTGGTCATGTTTTTTTCTCCTTTTCATAAACTTTTTTTCCATAGACATCCTGCCCGTACCGCTCAGGAGGTGCCAGGCGTGCTCATTTGAATCGGTCGGTTGCGTTTCCAAAGCCATTTTAAGATCGGGGTCAGCATTAAAAATGCGGCCACGCATAGCAAGGCTGCTGAAATGGGCTTCTCGATAAAGATGGAAGGCTCTCCTCCGGAAGAGATCAATGACTGTTGCAGAGATCTCTCCAGGAGGGGGCCCAGAATCATTGCCAGGATTAAGGGGGCTGGCGGAAAGCCCCCTTTCCGCATCAAATATCCCGCTACGCCAAAGACCAGCATGGTTCCGATATCAAAGACGGTATTCTTTACACTGTAGGCTCCAATCACACAGATGATGACCACGACCACGGCCAGGAAATGGTAGGGAACCCGAAGCAGCCGAACCCAGAAGCCAATCAGAGGTAGGTTGAGCCCCAAGAGCATCAAATTCCCAATGTACATAGAAGCAACAACCCCCCAGAACAGGTTCGGGTGTTCCTGAAGGAGTAGGGGCCCCGGCCGTATTCCATGGATCATGAGGGCTACAAAAATCATCGCGATGGTCGCGTTTCCTGGAATGCCCAGAGTGAGAAGGGGAATGAAGGAGGATGTGGAGGCTGCATTGTTGGCCGCCTCCGGGGCGGCGACTCCCTCGATGGCCCCTTGGCCAAATTGTTCCGGATGTTTGGAAACCCTTTTTTCGACGGCATAGGAAACGAAGGAGCTGATGATGGCCCCGCCGCCGGGAAGCACGCCGATAAAGAAGCCAAGGAGAGAGCCCCTTACCACCGAGGCCCAGCCCCTTCGCCAATCCTCCAGGGTGGGAAGGAGCCCTTTCAAAGGAGCCTTGAAAACATCCCTGATCCCAGCGGCCTCCAGATTGATCATGACCTCAGAGATCCCAAAGAGACCCATGGCCACCACGACAAAATCGAACCCGTCCAGCAAACGCGACACACCGAAGGCGAATCGCGTTGCCCCATGGACGGGGTCAATACCCACGGTGCCCAGCAAAAGCCCGAGAGCTGTCATGGCGAGCCCCTTAATAATGGACTGTTCAGAAAGATAGACCGCCATCATCAAGCCGAGGAGGACCAGGGAGAAATACTCTGGCGGGCCAAACCTGAGGGCGAAGGAGGCTAGGGAAGGCGCTACGAGGGACAAACCGAAGATACTCACCGTCCCGGCAAAAAAGGACGCCATCGCCGAAATGCCCAAGGCAGAGCCTGCTCGCCCCTGCCTGGCCATCTTATAACCATCGAGACATGTCACCACAGAAGCCGCTTCGCCAGGGATATTCAGAAGGATGGAAGTGGTCGACCCGCCATACATGGCCCCGTAAAAAATCCCCGCTAACATGATGATCGCGGAGGTAGGTTCTATTTTATAGGTTACCGGAAGGAGCAGCGCGACGGTGGCTGGCGGGCCTAAACCAGGCAACACCCCAATGGCTGTCCCAATGACCACTCCCAGGGCGGCAGAAAGGAGATTCCATGGACTTAAGGCCACGGTGAAGCCCTGAGTCAGATGGGCGATAAAATCCATCGAGTTCTCCTATTTCAGCGACCCAAACGGGCTAAGATGCCCACAGGAAGCTCAATGCCTAGAAGCTTGTCGAATAGGATGTAAGTTCCGAGGGCCAGGCCAAAGCCCGTAAAGATGACCACCCGCCACGACTTCACATTCAAGATGCGCAGAAGGAGTCCCGAGGCGATGAAGGTCCCGATGACGTAACCGAGGCGTTCCAAAACCGCCACGAGCAGGATCATCACTGCCAGCAGCAGAGCTGGGCGTCCCACTCCTCGGAAGGGAACTCTGTGGCCGCCGTGTCCGCGCCACCCTTTGAGAAAAATGATGGAAGAGAAAACGATCAGGGAAATACCGCCCAGGAACGGGAAGAAGCCCGGCTGAGGCTCCGTGGGTGTACCGACCTGTAACCGAATCGCTCCGATGATGGCCCCTATTCCCAGTAAAGAGAGGAAGAGACTGGCCACCACATCGGTCTTGTTTCGCATAGGAATCCCGGAGGGACTCAATTCGTTTTCTTAAAAACTTTACCGAGCTCCTTGTGAGCCTCGTACTCCTCACGCCAGACCCGGGTAAACTCGTCAGGCCCCAGATAGTGAATTTCATCCCCAAATTTATTGATCATGGCCAGGACGGTCTTATCTTGGGTCATTTTCTTGAAGGCTGCGGCCAGCTTTTCGATGATGGGGCGAGGGGTACCCTTCGGTGCTAAGACTCCCCGCCACATCAGATTTACCACATCCACCCCTTCCTCCCTGGCAGTTGGAGTGTCAGGCAAATCTTTTTCCCGCTTTTGGTCCATTACGACCAAGGCACGAAATTTCCCAGCCTTGATGTGGGGAAGAAGGGTAGCCGTGAGCCCTCCATTGACATCGGCATGACCACCGAGCAGGGCCAGCACCGCAGGTCCGCCTCCGTCATAGGGGACCGTTTTCGTGGTGATTCCAGTATACCTGGCGATCTGTTTCCAGGAAAGATCTGCCTGTCCCCACGGTCCCGTACTGGCAAAAATCAATTTGCCCGGGTTGGCCTTGGCCCACTCGACCATTTCCTTGAAATTCTTATAAGGTAAATCGGCCCGGGCGACGATGACGGTGGGGCTGTAATTAATCCGACACACCGCCATCAGATCATCCGGTCCTTTGGACCTTCCTTCGATGGCCGGAAGGGTTGAACTCCAACCCGGGCCGCCGAAGAGTAGAGTGTAGCCATCGGCAAGAGCTTTGGCCACGATCTCTGAACCAATCGCTCCTCCCCCGCCCGGTTTTAGCTGAATGATGACCGGTTGGCCCAAGTAATCCACCGCCACGCTGGTAACCGCGCGGGCCGTTAAATCGTGAGACCCCCCTGGGCCCATCGGGATGATGAGGTTCACCGGCTTAACCGGAAACTCCTGGGCCTGGATCGCTGGAGATAGAAAAACGGAGATCCCCAGCAAACAAAGGAAAGCAAATCCCTTACTCTTGAAAGGTCCTCGCATGATCTTCCCTCCTTTCTTTTTTTATGCTTTCGAACCTTGGCTACCTTAATGCCGTAAACCACTCCCTTTTTTGTCCCGCTTAGTCTCTATGATCTTGAACCCCAGCTCTTGCGCGACTTTCTCCAAACGGGCCCGGTGGGGTTCCATCGGGCGCTTCCACCCGGAGATACCCGAAAGATAGATGTCCAGGACGTCTGCATCCCGAATACACTCTTCGTAGGGGTCGCCTTCTTGATCTTTCTGGCGGTGGGCGCGGGTCAGGCGCACGACCAGATCGATTTCCTCCTGGGTGAAATCCCCGATGCGCTGCATGATCTTTTTGACCAAGGGGGCACCGGCAATATCATGCCCTTCGAATACCCCAGTCGGAATTCGTCCCAGGTCGTGAAGGATCATGGCAATGGTCACGATTTCCGGGTCCAGCCCGCGCTTGTTGGCCAGGAGCGTGGCCCCTTTGACGCTGCCCAGGATATGGAAGAGATCCTGAGCCAGCGGGGCATCCCGATCCTCATCGCTAAGAGCTTTCATGGATTTAACGATGACCTCCCAAGCCGCATTGACCGCCTTCGAGGTTCTGGATTCTTTCATGAATGATTCTCCCCTTCCTCAAGCGTAGAACTCATCGAGATCGATGGGCAGCTTCAGAGCTTTGCCGCGGGCCGCCGACAAATCCATGGCCATGGTGAGCACGAGGTTACGGTGTCCATCCGCCGCAGTGGCGTGGGGCGTCGGCAGGCCCGTGCAAAGGCGGGTCAGCCAGGAATTGGTCTCGTCCCGCATGGCTCCCCAGATCTGCCCCATATGAACGTCTCCCGGCGGATAGCTGGTGAGGAAATCGACGTGCCGGGCATATTCCGGCTCGAACCCTTCGGGCTTGTAGCCAGCCCCCTGAGCCACTTCTGAAGCCAGCACCAGGTCACGATGGGTGTCGTCGACGGTGATCACTCCCTCGGTCCCGACAATCCCGATCTCCAGCGAATACACCGCCGCCGGCCAGACCGTGGGAAGGGCCCAGCTGATGTTCATGGACCAAATCGTTCCATCCTTCATGGTGAAGAGACCGAAGGTGGCATCCTTCGTCCCCCATTTCCCCAGGACCCTATCCACGGAGCGGGCGTAGACTTCAACCGGCTCCTTTCCCTCCAAGAGCCACAGGGACATGTCGAGGCTGTGGGTCCCGGATACGACCATGGGCGTCAACGTCTTCCGTTGCTCGGTGCGCCGCACAGTGGCGATGGGAACCATGCGGTTCATGAAGGCCCGGGTCGTGGCCGAGGTGACCTCGCCGATCTGACGGGTCTTGATCCTTTCTTTGATGGCCAGGAAGCGGCGGCGGAAGCGATTGGTGTAGCCGATGACCGCATCCACCCCACTCTTTTTGATGGCGTTGTAGACCTTTAGGGATTCCCGGACATCGGTGGCCAGGGGCTTTTCGATCAGCATATCATGGCCGCGCTCGACCGCCTCCAGGGTGGGGGCGACGTGTTGATTCTCATCGGTGGCGATGATCGCGGCGTTGACTTCAGGCCGCTTTAGAAGCTCTTTATAATCGAGGGTGCAGAAATCAGCCTGGGCATCTTCGGCGAGCTTTTGGGCGAGGTTCTCCTTCAGGTCACATACGCCGATCCATCTTACCCCGGGAAAGTTGGAGGCCAACATGGTGCGAATTCGCCCGATGGTGCCACATCCGACAACTGCCAACCCAATCTCTTTCTTTACTTTTCTTGTCATTTCCGGTCCTTTCTTCCTCATTTTTTTGCAACTGGGAGGTTGCCCAAACCTGGCTCGGCCACTTAGAGGAAACACTCGCCGGGACAACCCTCACGAAATCCCCTCATCCAAATTTCAGGGTGCATCTCCTAAATGGCCTCTATCAAAAGCCTCATTTTTCCGGGCGCACTCATTATATCAAAAAATTTAATCAACACCCACCCTCCTGATGCACTCCGCTATCTGATTACTTCCGCTGGGAGTGATCATGTCCTTTTGCGGAGCGATGATCCTTACGATATGGCAGATGCAAATCCTGTCCAAACAGTTTCCAAACTTTCGGGGATCAAGGCAGCAAACGGGCAAAAGATCGTGCGAAAGAATGCGATTGCCCTCTTTGGTTTGAAGGGTTCGTAGCCTTAAACCGCTTTAGACTTTCTCTTTTCTCTGGCGGAAAAATACATGCTCGAGGAGGAGGGAAGAGAGGATGCCCATCACCAGACCATTGCTGATCAAGGAGGCCGTTGTGCTTCGTTTAGGTGAATTCACTGGCTACCGTCTTGCGGTCCATTCATGTTTGCCCGCGAAAGGCCCGGCATTTACCTCCACGGTACCGTTGATGGTGTTGCCGTTCACCTGGCCCCGGTACCGCATCTCCACCACTAGCCCCGGGGGTCTGTATCTTAATAGAAAGCCGATCTGGCTTCCGATCAAATAGGCTTCCAATGCGGATACGGTCTGTACCGGAGTTTTTATCTTACCGTCAATCTCCTGGAATTTCTGAGCGAGGGTCAGGGTGAATTGTTCTTCCCCCTTGGCGGAGGATAGGCTCCAGCACCACTTACCGGCTACATCGGTTGGTACCACCCAGAAATAGTATTTGTTGCGGCCCAGCCTACCCATTTTGTCCGGCTGCCAATCGTACATATCGAATTCATGGGATATGACTCGCGTGCCCGGCTTCAGTTCCTTCAGGAGTTTCGGACGAAGCTGCATATTCAGCTCCGGAAGCAGGTAGAGAGCGACCAGGGTCGCCTCCCGAATATCCATTTCGAAGAGATCCCCTTCGATAAACTTGACCCTGTCCATGACCCCTGCAATCCGGGCCTTATGAATGCTCTCTTTGATTCGTTCCGGGTCGATGTCGATGCCAATGCCCCGGGCGCCATATTTTTTCGCCGCAGTGATCACGAAGCGCCCATCTCCGCAACCGAGGTCATAAACGATATCGTTCCGGTTCACCTCCGCCATCTTGAGCAATTCTTCGACGATGAGTTGGGGGGTGGGTTCATAATGGACGTCCGGAATTCTGGTTTGGGGGGAGCCGGAGCCTCCCGAAATGCTCGCCACACTCACCATAAGGAGGGTGATCCACAATTTTGGGCGGATAGATTTCATCTTTTCTCCCTTTTTATCCTTTCCCCCGATCCTATTCCGACCGATTCCTTTAACTATTATTTACCCCCAATCGTCTCCAAAAACAACTGCTAAAGATGATCGAAAGTAAGGATGGAATGCTGCAGATTATTGTAAAAAGGGGGCGCCCTTAAATAATTCAATTGATTTAGATTGGGCTGGCAAATAATCAAAGGTTATGGCAAGAATAGCCCATCTTGGCGCTCCCGGAGTTTGACACCACATCATAATCAGGGGCATGGGTATCCGCGCATCTTATTTACTCCCGACCGATTTGTCCAGATTGTTGAGAATGAATACGTCGGGAGTGGGATATACCGTTCCGTGGAAGTTCTGAAGAAGATGAAGGAAGGAGGCATGACGAAAGAGGGAATCTTTTAGGAAGTTCGTCTTATTGGACCCTTGTCTGCCGTTCCTGGAAATTTTTCTCTCCTGGTTTTCTGATTTGCATCCTCCCTTTCAGCTAAGATATCTCCGCCATTTCGAGGCTGGCGCCATTTGATGCTGTCTTCAATCCGCCTCTGGATTTGCGGCTGAGGATTCAAGAATTTTACACCCATTCCCCGGCGCAAGTCTCTACTTTCTTTTCCGTACTTATTTGTCCAGATCACTTTGCAACCCACCTCGACAGGCTTCCCACCATCAGGAATGTGGAGCTTCAGAAGGAACTGTTCTCCCAGCTCCAATGGGTTAGGCGTTCGGATGAAGAGCCCCGTAGCGGTCAAATCATCAACAAAACCCGAGGAGGAGTCGGCTAGCTCAACCCGGAGCATTCCATCTCCCTTTTCGTCTTGCCCCAAAATACTGCCCAATTCTCCCATAAAGGTTAGGCCCGTCTCTTCTCCCTTTCCTTGGTCTTGTTGGAGCTCGGACGGCACATATTCCTCTGGCATTGAATCTGGGTCTAACTTTTCGATATGTTCTCCGATGCGCTGGCGTTCTTCTTCAGAAAGGCGCTGCAATTGATCCATGATGTTTTCCAGATATCCCTCATAAGCCTTATGAGAACTGAAGGCCTTTTCCACTTCTTCTGACAGATAGGCCATTTCTATGGCAATAGAAGCATGATTCCCAAATATGGAAAGGAGTTTCAGATCCTCCTCATTGAAATGGCGGTCCCCGTCGATCATAACCATGCTCAGAGCCCCGATTGTCTTCCTTTGCGAGAGAAGAGGAACACCCATGAGGGAAGTGATCTTCCGTTCTCGTTCCTCGTATTTGAAAAATTCAGAGAAATCATTGGGTTCTCGCAGCAAGAAGGGCTTTTTTTGCCTAATCACTTTCCGCGCCACCTCTTTTTCCTCAAACACCTCCACTTGTACATCCCGGGGATCAGGGACATGAGTAGATTGGGTCTTCAGAATCCCGCTCTTCCCCTCCATGAGAAAGATTGTGGAGCGGTGGGCCTTCAGGCAGTTTAGGGACTCCTGGACAATAAGATTCAGAATCGAAGGCAACTCTCTGTGTTCCACCAGGCCTGAGCTGATCTGTAAGAAAGCCAAACCGCCGGCATCCCTTAGCGATTTGGTTTCCGCGCCGCTTTTTTTATCAATATTTTCAAGGGGATTCTGTCGCAAAAGTCTTCTAAGCATCGCTTATTGACTCTTTCTCTTCATCAGAGAGAACTGGGTGGCAGATCAGGGAAATTTCTTCATTTTCCTTCGGCATGAAGATGAACCCATCTATCCGTTCTAAACTTTTTTTATCGGCAGATCGTCATTCCGACTTTAGCCAAGGTCTTCTTCCTTACCCTGAAGTAAGTCAGGAATTCCTATTGACTCCGGATGTTTTTTTGGTAGAGTTTTTAAAGATCAGTTTCACGATGGGAGGACACCATGCCGAGAAATGATTTCGACCAGATGAAGGATCAGGTCCATCGCCTCATGAGCGAATTCTTCAAGGACCTCAAACCTCTCGGATACCAATCTGAGCGATCCTTTCATCCCCCGACCGACATTTATGAGACGGAAGACGACCTCGTGGTAATCATGGAGATCGCCGGCATGAAGACCGAAGATATCCACGTGGTCTTCGAAAAGGAAACCCTCTCCATCACGGGAATGAGGACGGAGTCCTCCTCTTCCCCCAAAACCCGGCTTCATCAGATGGAAATTGATTATGGAGATTTCGAGCGCACCCTGCGCATTCCCTTCCCCCTCAAAGTTGAGGAAATCAAGGCCACCTATCGTCAGGGCTTCCTCACAGTTACCGTGCCCAAGTTGAAGGAACCCATCGCGAAGATCGTGGAGGTGAGCATCCGATGAAAGGGGATCTGCCCATAGCTGCTGATGAAGTAGAGATGATGATAGAGGAAACAGATATCCCCGAGGTGGGAGAAAGAGAGGGGAAGAAAAAAGGAATGGATCTCCCTGAGGATCTGCCGATCCTGCCCATTCGGGAAGCTGTGCTCTACCCCAAGATGATCTTGCCCCTTATGGTCAGCCAGGAACGCCTGATTAAGCTTATCGATGCAGCCCTCCTGGCAAATAAAATGATCGCCGTCGTGGCCATGAAGAATAGAAATGTCGAAGAAGTTAAGGCCGAGGATTTGTTTGAAGTGGGGAGCGCCGCTTACATCCTGAAGATGGTCAAAATGCCTGATGGCAGCCTGCGCTTGCTCATCCAGGGAACCTCGCGCATTCGCTTGACCGAGTTCACCCAGTGGGTGCCTTTCCTGCGAGCCAAGGTCGTCCCTCTTACGGATCAAGGAGAGAAAACCACGGAGACCGAAGCGATGATGGTAGGGATTAAAGGTACCTTCCGCAAGGTCGTGGAGCTGGCCCCCAACCTTCCGGCTGAGCTGGCCATCATGGCCATGAACATCGAAGAACCCGGTGCCTTAGCCGATCTTGTTGCTTCTACTCTGAATTTTCCGCTGGAAGATAAACAGACCATCATGGAAACGCTTAATGTCAAGGAGCGCCTGGAAAAAGCTAACTTTTTTCTTACGAAAGAACTCAACGTCCTGGAGCTGGGCTCTAAGATTCAGAGCCAGGTGCGGGAGGGAATTGACAAGTCTCAGCGAGAGTACTTCCTGCGCGAGCAACTCAAAGCCATTCAGAGAGAATTGGGCGAGAAGGACGAACGAACCGCGGAGATTGAGGAGCTGCGCCAGCGCATGGTTAACGCCAAACTTCCACCTGAGGTTATGAAGGAGGGGGAGAAAGAGCTGGACCGTTTGGCTAAGATGCCCCCGGCAGCCGCAGAATACACTGTTTCCCGGACTTACCTGGATTGGCTGATCGAACTTCCTTGGGCCGCCTCTACGGAAGACAACTTGAACATATCCCAGGCGCAGAAAGTCCTGGATGAAGACCATTACGACTTGGAGAAAGTAAAAAGGCGCATCTTGGAATATCTCTCGGTGCGCAAACTCAAGACGGACATGAAAGGGCCCATCCTCTGCTTTGTCGGACCTCCGGGCACAGGGAAGACATCCGTGGGTAAGTCCATCGCCCGGGCGTTAGGGCGGAAGTTTATCCGCATGTCCCTGGGCGGAGTGCGCGATGAGGCAGAGATCCGTGGCCATCGCCGCACATACGTGGGTGCTCTTCCTGGCCGAATCCTCCAGGGGATGCGCAAGGCCAGTTCCAACAATCCGGTTTTCATGCTCGACGAGATTGACAAGCTGGGGATGGATTTTCGCGGTGACCCCTCCTCGGCCCTGCTGGAAGTTTTGGACCCGGAGCAGAATTACGCTTTCTCCGATCATTACCTTAACGTGCCTTTTGACCTCAGCAAGGTGATGTTCATCACCACAGCCAACATCTTGGACCCTGTTCCACCGGCGCTCAGGGATCGAATGGAGGTCCTGGACCTCCCTGGGTATACCGAAGAGGAGAAGCTAAGGATTGCCCAGAATTATCTGGTGCCCAAGCAGCTCCAAGCGCATGGCCTTTCGGATAAGAATTTAAAATTCGAGGAAGGGGCACTTCGGCGCATCATTCTCGATTACACCCGAGAAGCCGGGGTGCGCAATCTGGAGCGGGAGATCGCCAATATCTGCCGGGGGGTGGCCAGGCGGGTGGCTGAAGGTCGCGAAGGTTTCACCATCATCCAAGCCGAGGATGTGCCTTCCTACCTCGGTCCGGTAAAATTTTTCTCTGAAGTGGCGGAGCGGACCTCCGAGCCAGGGGTGGCAACAGGCCTGGCTTGGACCCAGACGGGTGGAGAAATTCTCTTTGTTGAGGCCACGCGGATGAAGGGCCGCAAAGGCTTCTCTCTCACAGGGCAACTGGGAGACGTGATGAAAGAATCTGCCCAAGCCGCCCTGAGCTACGTGCGCGGCAGAGCGAAGGCTTTGAAGATTCCCGAGGACTTCTTCGACCGAAGCGACATCCACATCCACGTCCCCGCAGGGGCCATTCCCAAGGACGGCCCATCTGCGGGCGTGACGATGTTTACAGCCCTGGCCTCTCTGCTAACCGGAAAGCCGGTGCGCGGCGACGTAGCCATGACCGGAGAGATCACTCTGCGGGGTCTCGTGCTGCCTGTGGGTGGAATCAAGGAAAAAGTCCTGGCCGCCAAGCGCGCCGGCATCACCACGGTGATTTTACCCAAAAGAAACGAAAAGGATATGGAGGAGGTTCCGGAGCCGGTGAAAAAAGATATGAAATTTCACTTCGTCCAGCGGATGGACGAAGTCCTCCAACTCGCTCTTAGGGAAAAACCAAAGAAATAGAAAACCCTCTCTATAAAAAGGGCCTTCTTTCCGGAAACTCGAGATAAATGGGGGGGATGCCCTATCCCCTCCCACAGGAAGGGGCGGGGAAATTTATAGGATTTTCTGTGGGAGGGGAAGGGCGGGGGACGAAAAAAGATCATGGACCCTGATTCTGGGGTTCCTGGTATTCAAAAACTTTTCCCTGATAGTTCCGTAGAACCATCTTTCCTTTATCCTGGGAGATCACGTAGGTCGGCCCCACGGGAATTTTTCCTCCACCTCCAGGCGCGTCGATGACAAAGCTGGGAACTGCATAACCCGTCGTATGGCCCCGGAGTTTTTCGATGATATTGATGCCCACGGCAACAGGGGTGCGGAAATGTTCCGTGCCCATGGCCAGATCACATTGGTAGATATAATAGGGACGGACGCGGATCTTCAGCAACTCATGCATCAGACGTTTCATGACCGTTGGCCGGTCATTGATTCCTCTCAGCAGCACGGTCTGGCTTCCGAGAGGAATCCCAGCCTCAGCCAGCAGGGCGCAGGCCCGGCGCACCTCTTTGGTGATCTCCTTTGGATGGCTGAAATGGATGCTGATCCAGAGGGGATGGTATTTCTTCAACATGGCGGTCAGCGATGGGGTAATCCGCTGGGGAAGCGTTACCGGTACCCGCGTTCCGATACGAATAATCTCCACATGGGGAACCCTTTTCACTCTGGCAACAATTCCTTCTAAATGGTCATCTTCCAGAAGCAGGGGATCGCCTCCTGAGATCAAGACATCGCGAATCTTCTTGGTAGCCTGGATGTAGGCCACTGCCTCATCCAGTTTTTCTTCGGTGATACATTTCTCGCTTGAGCCGACCAGTCGTCTGCGCGTGCAGTACCGGCAGTAGACTGCGCATTTATCCGTTACGAGAAGAAGTACGCGGTCTGGATACCGGTGAACGAGTCCCTGGACCGGGGAATTTTCATCCTCTGCGCAGGGGTCGAAAAGGTCATGGGGAGAGAGATGAAACTCTTGCATGGTGGGGATGGCCTGTCGGCGGATGGGGCAATTGGAATCATTGCGGTCCATCAGCTTGGCAAAATAGGGTGTGATGGCCGTGGCCATTCTGCCCTTGGAAGCTTCGATGGCCTCGATTTCTTCCTGGCTTAAATTCAAGATGAGCTTGAGCGGCTCAGCCCTGGTAATGCGATGCTTCAACTGCCATCGCCAATCATCCCATTCCTCCTGGGTGGCGTCTTTCCAAGGATTGGGTTGCTGTTCCTCCTCCACGGGAGGTCCGGCTTCTTCCTTACTGATGGATCTGAATGGCTCCCTCGGGAGCTCGATACTGCCAGAGACACTCATGATTTCCTCTCCAGGTCAAGAAGTTTTGGACTTTGCAGCTCTTCCATGGCTTTTTGGTAGGCAATCTTGTGCTTGAAGCCGCTTTGTAAATACTTCCAGATCAATTCGAGCATTCTAAAGTCTTCCTCGCTGTATTCCCTCGCTTCCAGTTCTCCCATAGGAATCCGTTTGGGCTTGATGTATCCCTTTTGTTCCAGGTAATAAAGCTTATGCCTCGGAATATTTAGCTTTTTTAAAACATCTGAAGTCCTCACCGCTAAACTCCAGGGGACGTCAGCCTCTATGGGAAAATGACGTTGGTAATATAAATCTATAGTTATATTCAAATCTGTTTTTCTACAGGTAACAAAAATAAAAAAATTTGTCAAGAAAAAAATTTAGTTTTTTCGAAATTTTTTACCCTAAAAGCCTATCTACCTCCCTAAAAGGTCTCCTTTTCCTAAAATTTATCCTTAAATACCGCTCCCGTTCCCGCAGAAGTCACCATTTGAGCATACCGGGCTGCGTACCCGGACTTGATCTTTGCCTCTGGCATTCTCCACTTTTTCCTTCTTCTCCGAATCTCTTCCTCATCTACCAGGAGAGTGATTTTTTTCTTCGGGATGTCAATGGAGATCCGATCGCCATTTTTTACCAGAGCGATCAACCCTCCTTCAGCCGCTTCCGGCGAAACATGCCCAATGGCTGCACCCCGCGAGCCCCCGCTGAACCTTCCATCCGTGATCAAGGCCACATCCTTGTCCAGGCCCATCCCTACGATCGCGGAGGTAGGAGAAAGCATCTCCCGCATCCCTGGTCCTCCTTTGGGCCCTTCGTAACGCACGACCACAATGTGCCCTGGCTTAACCTTCCCTTTGAGAATCGCTTCCATGGTTTCTTCTTCAGAATCGAAGACGATGGCCGTGCCCTCATTCACCATCATCTCTGGAGCCACAGCAGACTGCTTGACCACCGCTCCACCAGGGGCCAGGTTTCCCCGCAGGATGGCAATGCCCCCTTCCTTATGGTAAGGATCATGGACGGGCCTGATCACCCCATAGTCCTTGACTTTTACCCCCCTCAAGTTCTGCCCCACGGTCTTTCCAGTTACAGTCATGACCGTCTTATCGATATTCCCCAGCTTGGCTAACTCACTCATCACTGCCTGAACACCGCCAGCAGCATCCAGGTCCTGGACGTGATGGGGACCGGCTGGGCTGAGGAAACAGAGGTGGGGCGTCTGCTCGCTTACTTTATTGAATAGATCCAAGTGCAATTCAATCTTCGCCTCATGGGCGATTGCGGGGAGGTGTAAAACTGTGTTCGTCGAACACCCTAAGGCCATGTCCACGGCCATGGCATTCTTGAAAGCCTCCAGAGTAGCGATGTCTCTCGGGCGGATGTTCCTTTTCCAGAGGTCCATGATTTTCATCCCGGCCATTTTGGCCAGTCGCAGGCGCGCCGCCATCACCGCCGGGATCGTGCCGTTCCCGGGGAGGGCCATGCCCAGAGCCTCTGAGAGACAATTCATGGAGTTGGCTGTGAACATGCCCGCGCAGGAACCACATCCTGGGCAGGCACATTCTTCCAATTCTTTCAGCTCGCCTGCCGTCCATTCTCCTCGGGCCACTCGGCCTACGCCCTCGAAGACCCCGATTAAATCTACTTCTTTCTCCCCAAATTTTCCAGCCAGCATGGGCCCACCACTGATCACGATAGAGGGGATATTCAACCGCATGGACGCCATGAGCATTCCTGGAACGATCTTGTCGCAATTGGGGATCAAGACCAAGGCATCGAAGGGATGAGCCATCGCCATGACTTCTATGGAATCAGCGATCAACTCCCTGCTGGAAAGGGAAAATTTCATGCCCTCATGGTTCATGGCAATGCCGTCACACACGCCAATGGTGGAAAACTCCAAGGGAGTCCCCCTGGCTAAGCGCACCCCAGCTTTCACAGCTTCGGCGATTTTATCCAAGTGGATATGTCCGGGAATGATTTCATTGGCTGAGTTGACGATGCCCACCATGGGTCGGCGGATTTCCTCGTCCGTCAAACCCATGGCCATGAAAAGGGAGCGGTGTGGAGCTTTCTCCAATCCCTTCTTCATCAAATCACTGCGCATGCGTGGACTCCTTTCCCTATCCCTTTGCTCGTCTGAAGTTCTCCCGGAAGATCTTCCAGGAATTCTCTTCCTGCCTCAGGATCAGAATCTTTTGCCCCTTACTTTTGAGTCCATCGGAGCGGTAAGTCTGACGGAAGGAAACCAGGATCTGACCACCCTTTTCTTCCATTTTCACGTCTTCGATAAAAACCTGGATCTGACGGTACACTTCATTCAAATTTTTCTTATGCTCCCGCCACTGCTCCCAGCCTTTCCCTTGGCCTCGGAAGGCTTTGGAGTAACAATCCATATACCGGCTTAGGTCCTTTGTTTCCCACGATTCTTTCCAGGCTGCCAGGAAAGCCGGAATCTCCGTGAGCTTTTGGGAGAGGTCGCGATCTGGCTTTTCTTGAGAAGCCTTGGCAGTGGCCGTGGAAGATTCAGCTCCGAGCTTAGGGGGAGCGGTCTTTGGGGACAGGAAAGCCACAAGAATGCTCTCCGAGATCGGCGGCGCAGTTTCGCCGCCGCGGTGGACATTCCATTCTTCCCCGATGATCTTCCAGTCTTTTCCCTCAGGAGCGAAATAGAGCCTCTTAGTCCCCTCGTTGAAAAAGCGGTCGGACTGATAACTCTGGAAAAACACGCTTATTAGATTATGGTTGTGCTTGAGGATGATGGGAGAGTCGATCATGATTTCGATGGTCTTGTACTGATGGTTCAGGCGGTCTTTATAATTTCGCCAACCCTTCCAATCCAGGCCTCGGCAGCGAAATTTTTCCGAGTAGAAAGACATGTATTGATCCAGCTGTTTGGTCTCCCAGGCTCGTTTCCATTCTAAAAGGACTGCCCGAAGGCGGTCCCGCTCCTCGATTAGTTCTCCGAGGGATGTGTAGGAGACTTTCTCTTCGATGATGATCGGAGTCTGCCGCAAACGGATGTACTGAGATAGTTCAACGACATCTCGATTATCCAGGACGATGCATCCGTTGGTACTATTCGGGGTCAGGGGTTTGTCGGTCCCGTGAAGCCAGATTCCATCCCCTTTATTGAAATCGACCCGATCGAGAAAATTAGGATAGTCTAAGGGAAAGGCCCGGATCCCGTAAATGGAGGAGAGATTTTTACTTTCGATCACCCCAGTGAAGAAATACACTCCCTCTGGGGTTCGCTTGTCCCCCCGTCTCTTTTTCCCCCCTAAATTTTCCCCGGTTGAACAAATGAAGGTCTTGATCAGCCTCGGACCGTAAGCTTCCTGCCCGTACAGATGCAAGAGTTGCTCTGATTTATCGACCAGCAAAGCATAGCTCGGCACCTGATCGCCAAAATGCAGAAGACTTGCGGGAACCTGCAGGGAGGCATCTCCTGGGGATCTCTTTAATTCGGAGAAGGCTGAAGGGGCCAAAAAGAAGGATAAGAAAAGGAAAAGGAGAAAAACGTATGTTAAGGAAAGGACGATTAACTTGGGGCCCACCAATTTTCTTATCTCAGCGTCCGATTCCATTCCTTTTCAACCCTGAACTGGCACCCTTCATTTTTGGCGAAAATTTAATGAATTTTAGGAAATTTGTCAAGATTAATCGAATCTTTCCCCTTATATCGGCCAAATGGACAGCTTTCCTTAATAAAATACTCCACTCCTCTTCAGAGGTTAGCTCCCTGTTGCCCAGAGGTCTTAAGCTCGAAAATCCCGATGGGTAATCACTTGGGTTATACCGTATCCTTTAAGGGGCTCGGCAATAGATTTGGCTCCAGACATCTTCGTTTTCGTAGTCTTTTACTCCTTTAATACTGCTCCTTTCCAAACTTTTTATTGCTGTTAATTTCCAGTTTCCGGCAGGATTGTGATTGCCTAAATGATACTCGAAGTATAAGGAGTCAGGAGGTTTCGGAAATGGGATTTGTGGGGAAGTGGTGGGATAAGGAGGGATAATTATTGAATTATTTGGTTTTTTTGGTGAGGAAATTTCCAGAATTGGTGAAAAAAAGGAGGTTCATTTTTGTAAGGGGTTGTTTTATTTGATAATTCGGTTGGATAGGTTATGGGAAAAAGAGAAGGGTTGATGAAGATAAGGCAGGGATAAAATTAAATTTTTTAAGGAAAATTAGCACTCTATAAATGAGAGTGCTAAGAGAAGAATTTTTTGTCAAATTATCTGGAAAAAATTTTGAAGGAATAGAGGAAAAACAAGGGGATAGAAAAAACCCGCCTCCACCCGCCTCCACCCCGCGTCCACCCGCCTCCACCCGCCTCCGCCCGATGGGATTTTTAAAAAAAGCAAAAAAAAAGTGGGACAAAATACCCCCCAAAAAATATAAGGCAGGGCAGAAGAAGAATAACACAACGAAATCATTTAGGAATAAAAATTTTTCGGAAAAATGAAGGGTGAAGGGGCAAAAAAATCAAAAATAATATAAAAAGCGGAACTTACCTACGGAGAACATATATAAAGAATAATGATAGGGATCGGGGGATCAGGAAATCAGGAGATCAGGGGATCAGGAGATCAGGGGATCAGGAGGTCGCGGGACCAGGATATCAGGGAATCAGGGTATCGGGGGAGAAAAAGCCGGCCGATGCGGGGGCGGGGGGGATTTTGGGGCGCATATAAAAAATAAGGATGCAGATGCTTATTTGGGTGGGCATCCGGCAAAAATTAGAGACAGAAGGCCCAGCGAGGTCACGATGATCGTGACGACAGAGAGTACCTTGACGAGATTAGTCTCGTCTCGGGGCTGTTTGCGGCACAAAAAAGAAAGCATCCTCGTGAGAATATAAAAACCACCCATCATGACACCAATCAGGCATATTGTAGTCATAGTCCTTCCTCCTTTTTTGAGCTCTCGACGATTGGAGTTCGGTTGTGGGTATCGATCAACCTCTCAGCATCCGCCAACTTGCGCTGGAGATCCCGCTCAGAAAGAATCGCGGTATAAAAAGCGTTGATATTCTCGATGAGGGCCTTACGGTAAGAAGAACTTGACCGAATCACAACCTTAACCCGGGCAACCAATTCATCCTCCTCTTCCTTGGAATAAAACGAATAGTCGGCAACCACATCTCTAACTTCTTCCCGCTCCGTGGGGATTTCTTTTTTTAACATAGGATCCTCACCGAATTCGAGCCAAGGCATATTAATTCCAAAAGCATTTGATATTCGATTCATGATCTTTCTCGAAAAGACATTCTTGCCCGTTTCGGCCTTGGTCAAATATCCTTGAGAGATTCCTATCCTTTTCGCAAAATCTTCCTGACTTAATCCGAAATGATTCCGTAGGGTTAGGATTCTATCAGAAAAAATACTCATGGCCCTCATTTTTTTCTTGACAAAATACTCAGAAAATGAGTATTGTTGCCGATAAGGTCATTATTAGACCCGAAAGAGAAAGCATATGATCAATAAAACCATCAGAGTCCTGATGGTGGACCGGGAAATAAACCAAAGAAGGCTCGCCGAGCTCTGCGATGTCTCGCAGTCGTTTCTTTCCCGGGTCCTGCGCGGGCGCAGCAAGTCGCGGCCACTGAAAAAAAAGGCGGCGGTGGTCCTGGGAATTTCGACGCAACGTCTGGCGCGGCTGTTGCGAGCATAAATCACAAGAACGATTCCAAACAGGAAAGGAGAATAATCATGCCCAAGGAAAAAGAACCTTTGTCCGATGCGGAAAAAACCAAAAAGGCCGAGGAGATTCTTCCTCTGCTGAAGGAGATGGCGATTAACGACGCCCTCGAGGTCCTGGACTTTACCAAGGGGTACCTCCTGGACTTTATGACCTGGGAATATCCTTCTTCAACCGAGCAAAAATCTTAGTGTAAAGCGAAAAGGCCTCACCGACGCCATCCGAGGTCGTTGCCTTGCCACGGGTGGCGTTGGTGAGCTGAATTAATGCCGCCACCAAGGTAAGAATAGAAGCAATGAGCGCATCTGATTTTTCCATAGATCCTCCGGCAGAAAAGAACATAGGTTCATAAAATGAACCAGGATAAATTTAACTGATTTTTTTTGCCCCGTCAATGACAAAACGGAAAAAAGATTCGCAGACAAACCAACTTAACCTCTTTGAATATATCAGGTCCCAATCCCAGAGCCAACCGATGGGAAGCCTGGATATCGATTCGGAGTTGCGGGCAGCCATTTCTGAGGATCTCAAGGCGGCTTGTGACGGGGCGGGCCGGGGGATATCTCGTTACGAGGTGGCTGCCCGGATCTCCGAATTGATCGGGCGCGAAGTTACAGCATCAATGCTGTACAACTGGACCTCTGAATCCCACTCCGACTATAACTTTCCCTTAAAACTTTTGCCTGCATTTGTGATTGCCACTGGACGACAAAGGCGGACCTTTGAGGTCCTGTCGCGGAAGGCCGGACTTTTTGCGCTTCCGGGGCCAGAGGCTTTGCGGGCGGAGATCGGGCAGATCGAGGAAGAGATCCGGAGGCTGCAGGGGGAAAGGGCAAAAAGGAAATTGTTTTTGAGGGAGATGGATAGATGAGAATGTCGGGAGATCAGGGGATCAGGGGATCAGGAGATCAAAGGATCAGGATATCAGGATATCAGGAGATCAGGGAAACAAGAAAGGTGGGAAATGAGGCGGGAAAGACGAAAAATTGAGCAAATGAAGATGGCGGCCAGGGCGATGCATAAACTCTGGTGGTTTAGGGAGGCCCGGGGGCGCAAAGGAAAAAAGAAAATGGTGGAAGAATGGAATCAACTCTATCCCGGGGCGCCGGTGTCGATGGCGGGCCTGCGGGCATTGGATAGGGCAGAGAAAAAACATGGACGGAGGTGCTTATGAGATATCCTTTAGCCGGCGGCGATATTCCTCAATCTTCTTGTGAAGCTCCTCGACCCATTCGCGAAGAGATCCCAGGCATTCAGATTCTTCGTCGGGAACTGGCGAGGAAACGTCTCTTGAAAAAGGAGACTTTACGGATCGCAGGAGAGCTTCTAGGATCTGACAGGAATTGTCAAGAGACGAAACATAGTTCAGATAAAAAAGGCAAGAATTAAGGCCCCCAGGATAGGGAAAAAAGAAAGCGCATTCGTCCTTTCTGCAGGGGCCGAAGTTGTTAAGGGGGCAGCCGGACATGAATGGAACCATAATACAAGGCGACGGAAAAAGTCAAGGGGAAGTTGATGTGGAGACGGCGGCGAGGATTTTAAAAAGGGCGCCATGCACAATTCGGCGGATGTTCAGGCGGGGGAAGATCGAGGGCCATTATATCTCATCGGAGAAAGGCGGGGGGATGGGTGGGAAGAAATTACTGATCAGGATATCGGGAGATCAGGAGAGCAGGGAATCAGGGGATCAGGGGATCGGGAAATCAGGGGATCTCGTAGAGTCGAGTCTCCGACAGGAGATCAGGGAACCAGATAAAGAAGAAATCGAGAAAGGCAAGGGAGGAATGGAAGTCGTTGAGTCGTTGAGTCGTCGGGTTATTGGGTCGGAGACGGAGGGCCGGGAATTGCCTATCATTGGGCCTAAAATTGAAGTTATCAGCGAGAAAAATATGCGGGTTGGGAATTTGCGGGCCGATTTGCTGCGCCAGTTAGAGCTGAATTTAGCCGAGAATGGCCGGGATCGGACCGAAAAGATTCAACGGTTTCTTAATGCCTACAATTCCGGCCTTCTTTTGCCTGCCATTTTTTCCAAAATTGGGGAAATATCCCGGGCCACATTATATGAATGGATGGGCGCCATGAATCATGGCGGCATTCAAGCCTTAGCGCCGCGGTATGGAGCGGCAGAGTCCTGCCGGATCACAGAAGACGAAAAGAATATCCTCCTCTCGTTGGTCCTGAATCAAAACAAAATTAAGGTCGGCTCGGCGATCCGGATGATGAAATATCTCTTAGAGAAAAGGAAGATCGATTCGCCCTCGAGCGATTCTACCCTACGCCGATGGGTGGAGGGATTCAAAAAAAATCATTTCGACAAATGGATTTTGTTCCGCGAGGGCGAGAAGGCCCTGAACGATCAAGTAACTCCATACATCGAGCGGGACCGCGAACTCTTGGAGGTGGGCGAGGGCCTGGTGGCCGATGGCCATCGGTTGAATTTCAACGCGATCAATCCCTTCACGGGCAAACCGTGCCGCCCCGCGATGATCCTCTTTTGGGATTGGCGGTCATCATATCCTGTCGGTTGGGAGATCATGCTACAGGAGAATGTACAATGTATATCTTCGGCCCTCCGAATGGCCATTATTACCCTCGGCAAGATGCCCAAGTGGGTTCTAATCGACAACGGAAAAGCCTTCAAAGCCAAGGTTTTTAATTCCAAAATCGACCTCGAGGAGGCTGGGTTATTCGGAATGTATGCCCGGCTGGGCATCCGGACGCATTTCGCCATGCCCTACAATGCCCAATCCAAGCCCGTGGAGCGGTTTTTCAGGACTTTTACGGATTGGTTTGAGCGGATGATTCCATCTTTCGTCGGCTCATCGATCGAGGATAAGCCGGCATATATGAAACGCAACGAGAAACTTATGCGGCGTATCCATAACGATTGGGTCCCGACCATCCCGGAGGCGATGGAGATGATGGCCAAATGGCGCGAATTTTACATCGATCAGCCATCACGGGGATTGAAAGGGAAGACACCCAGAGAAGTCTTTGGGTCATTGAGTCGTGGCGTCGTTGGGTCGGAGATTGACCTGGCCGATCTGCATTATTTAATGATGGCGATGGAAATCCGGACCATCCACCGCAACGGGGTCACATTCCTCGGGCGGCACTGGTATGACGATTCACTTTACGGCCTCCGAGATCGCGTTACCATACGGTACTCTTTTTCCGACCTGAGTCAGATCTACGTCTTTACGAGCAAGGGTGAATTTCTTGGTGCGGCCAGGCCCGTGACTCCCGTACATCCCATGATCTGCGAGGACGGGGATCCCCACGACATGGAAATTTTAAAACGCGAAATGACCAGGAAACGGTCTCTTAGGCGAGAGACCATCAAAGTCGCCAGGATGATTGGAGATAAGATCGACGCCGTCCTGCCCATGCGCGAGATCGTCGCGCAGATCCCAGATGTGGTGGGGGCTATTGAAAAGGCCCAGACGGAGATGCATCCGCCAGCGCTGAATCCGTCGCCCTTCCTCGAGGGCGAGGAAATGCAGGTCCCCTCACCCCGGCCCTCTCCCGCAAGGGGCGAGGGAGGAATAAAGGAGTCCAGTTCCGCAAGGGGCGAGGGAGGAATAAAGGAGTCCAGTTCCGCAAGGGGCGAGGGAGAAATAGGTGAAGAAACCGGCTCGAGGTCGCCGCTTTCGGGGCCGTGGCAGCCGGATTCGCCGTCGAGACTCGAATGGTATGAAAGGCAGCATCCCGCAATGCTGACGGAAGCGGACAGATCATGGATTGAGGATTACAAAGTAACCCTCGAATACAACGCCATCTATGGTTCGCAGGATGGCCAAAGCCGGCTGGCGCACATCAGATCATTGAGACCTGAGAATTGCGGAGGGAGAGGAGGCAATACATGAAAGATAAGTTCGTCCAGACAAAAAATGTACGGCGATTTCGCGGCGCGGTCGAGCATATCAACCATAGGTTGAAGGGCGTGGAGCGGATGGCGCTGGTCTTTTCTGATCCTGGCCTTGGAAAGACAGAGACGGCCCTACACTATGCGGCCAATAATTCGGCGATTATGATTCGGACGAAAAAGCTCATGTCGGGCCGCTGGCTTTTAGAGGAGATTGTGGAGGAGTTGGGGGCTTCTCCCGCCTGGAGAACCAAGGAGCTCTTCAACCAGGCCGTGAATCTTCTGGGCAGCCGGCCGCGTACGATTATTTTGGACGAGGTGGATTATTTTACCTCCGATTCCAAGGTTATCGAGACGCTGAGAGATTTGCACGATATCGCTCATTGCCCGATGGTTTTCATCGGCATGGGCCAGGCCGACAAGAAACTGATGCGATACACACACCTCTACGACCGCTTCGTCGAGGTGGTGAAGTTCGAAAAGCTGGATCATGAGGATGTCCAGCTTATGTGCAAGGAGCTTTCGGATGTCGAATTTCTGGCGGATGCCGTCGATCATATCGCCTTCGAGAGCGGCGGAACGATCCGGAAGATTATCGCCCTGATTCACCGCGCAGAAAAAGTCGCGGCGGCCAACAGGGCCAAGAGTGTGGGGGCGAAGGATTTTAAATAATGGAGAAATTTAAGATCATTGGAAAGGCGGCAATTAAGCGGAATGGTTTTTTTTCTCTGATGCAGATCGCGGGAGAAACAGGGATCGACCGCATAGAATGCCGGCGAGTCCTGGAAAGAATGCGCAGGGAAGGAATCATTAAAGGAATATTCAAAATTCAAAACTCAAAATTTAAAAATGCCAGGGGGCGGCCGGAGATGAAAATCATTTATCGGCTGGCGGATCGCAAGGCCCTGGCGGCCAGGATTGCGCCGAAGATGCGCGAAAATACCGTCCTCGACCGGATGTGGAAGGTCATCCGGTATAAGAAAATTTTTACCCGGAGGGATCTCCGGGTGCTGACCGGCGCTTCGGCCGAGAATGTCAAATGGTTTACAAAAGCGCTACGGCGGCAGGGAATTATCGTGTCTTCCGCTCGTGGAGGTCCTGGCGTCGAATGGACATTGATCAAAGGTATCGGGGCGAAGAGGCCCTATTTGTATGATCAATAAAAAACAAATTTCGCTGATCCATGTGGCCAAGGCGAAGTTAGGTCTGTCGGAGGATGAATATAGAACCATCCTCAAGACATACGGATACACGGAATCATCCAAATACCTGGATGACCTGGGGATGGAACGAGTCATGCAGGTTTTTCGGGAGTTGGGGTTCAAGAAGAAGAAAAAGCCACGGCGGCCGGATCTTTCAATCCTGGCCTCGGAAGCGCAGCGGAAGATTATTTATCATCTCATGGAAGACCTCGGATGGATTCCGCGGCGGCTGTATGGATTCATCCAGAAAATGACGGTGAAAGACATCCCGGAGCAGTTGACGAAGGAAGAGGCCTCTAAAGTGATTGAGGGATTGAAGAAGATAAGAGACCGGGAAATTGTATGGCAATAAATCTCGCGGCTGAGGCCCTGCAAGGAACCGAGACGACCAAACCATCATAGGTAAGGGAAATGATTCAATTTATCAGGAAGATTTTTCGGAGATAAAAAGATGATCCGGATGTGCTATCGATGCAAGAAAATCATGGGCGAAAAGGAGCCCTTTGAAGATAAATCTATAACCTCCGGGCTTTGTGATGATTGCTTTCCCAAAGAACTCCAGCGAATGAAAGAGGAACAGGAAAGGTGGCACGGCATAGGTTTACGGAAGAGGAAAGAGATTTAATCCGCGAGCATTATCATGAGCCGGATGGAGTGAATCGGCTTATGAATATACTTGATGTGACGTACAGGCACATCGTTGACGCGGCCCATCACATGGGCCTGGGGCCGCGCAAAAGGGAACACAAACATCTTAAAAAATATTATCGGGACCCTGAACCGGTGCCCCTGGAAGCGCTAAAAAGGGGGATTTGCCCGGGAAAAGGGAACGGACCATGCGGTAAGAGATTATGGCAGGAGCCCGTATTTTCGGCCAAGGGGTATAGCATGCCGGGATTATGCGATCTGGTTTGTGAGGCGGGGCACAGGTTTGCGTTGCCACAAGCAGAAGGAAAAGACAAAAGGCAAATAGCAGAAGGCGGAAGGTGATGGCGGATACGATTTGTGCGAAGAAATTAACGGAAGAAAGAGGACTAGAATCGTTTTGCAGGTGCTATCAATGTACCGGGGATTTAGGAGGTCTTTTCAAAAAGAAAGGAGACAAAGATGTGGTGGAAATTGATCACTATAGCGACCCTGGGAGTGAGCGCGATATTGCTGATCATCTCACTTCGGCAGGCAGCCAGGGAACGTGAGGAAGTCTGGAAGAAAATCGGCGGGACCGATTAAAAGATGAATATTAGATGCCCCGCTTGCGGTGAATCTTTTAAACTTGAGGATTATTTGAAAGATCAGGCCCTTGTCCAGGCGATAAAGATGTTGCCGGAATTCGGGCAGCACGGTCGATTGATTTTTGAATATTGCGAGCTCTTCCGGGTCGGGTCTCCCCTCAAGAGCAGGAAGTTGCTGCGGCTGCTCCAGGAGATCCTGGAGATGTGGAAGGCGCGAAGATTTTCCTACCATAAGAGGACTTACGAAATCAGCCAGGAGGGGCTTCTCCAGGCCATGCACACGGTCTGCAATCAGCAGATGAGGACACCTTTAAGCAATCATAATTATCTTAAAAAAGTAGCCCTCGGTATTGCCGAGGAAGAATCGAAAGAGAGGAGCAAAGAAGATGAAAGGAAGTTCAGGGAAAGAGAATCCGTTGCAAAGGTGGGAGATCGGATGGAAGCAGTTGCAGACATCCCGGGAAAAGTCCGGGAGTTGCTGGACAAGATTGGCTGAAGCCCTAAGCGCGTTATTTAGCAGGAAGCCCAGAATCTATGAGTTGACGCCATTTCAGCGGCTGCTGGCGCTATCGATTAGAAGGGTCAAATAAGATGGCCGAGGAAAATGATTGATATCCAGCTGACAGATCTGGAAAAAAATTTGATAGAGCTGCTCGGAGGCAGGCGAGGAGCGGCGAATGCCATTTCTCGGTTGGATCTTGTGGGATTACTCGATGGCTTTTGCGAGCGGAAGATCCGGCGCGCGATCAAACATTTGATGATGGAGCACGGAATCCCGATCGCGTCCGGGCCGTCGGGATATTATACGCCGGTTACGGAAGAGGAAGTCCAGCGGGCCTGCAAATATTATCACTCCTATGCAATGGCATCATTGACGGCGGAATCCAGATTGCGAAAATGCTCGCTGTGGGAGATCGTGGAGCAGTTGAGGATGGAATTTGGCAGACAGAGCACCATAAAGGATGGGGAGGTATGAAAGCGATAAAGATAGGAAAATTGGCAAGAAAAATGTTTAAGGAAGGAGGATTAACCTGCCCGGATTGTGGCTCGCATGATTTTTTAAGGGGACCCAGGGGCGGATTATCCATAAATGTAAAATGCGCGAATTGCGGATCAAAATATAATATATGTCCGCCTTGGTTTGCGGAGAGAATCGATAGGAGGGCAATAAATGGCTACAATGAGGGAGATTGAGGGGAAGGCGGGGGATCTGGCCAGGGTGCGCGATATTTTGAAAGACCGGGTCAATGAGCTGGAATTTTTACTCTCGACTATGAAGAAAAAAGAACTGCCCGGGATCCGCAGGGCGGCGGAGAGCGCGGCCAAGGTCCAAGGCAAGCTGCGAGACATGATTGGCGAGAGTGCGGACTTATTTCAAAAGCCCAAGACGCAGATTTTTCACGGGATAAGACTTGGGTATCAGAAAGCCAAAGGAAAGATAATCTGGGAAAATGACGAACAGGTCATCAAGTTGATCAAAAAGCATTTCCCAGATCAGCTGGACGTGCTGATCAAAGTCGAGGAATATCCGCTTAAATCAGCGCTGGCGCAGCTTCCGGCAGCGGACCTGAAAAAGATCGGGGTCACCGTGGAAGATACGAATGATGAGATCATCATCAAGCCCACGGATTCCGAGATCGACAAGATCGTGAATGCAATTCTGAAGGAAGATGAGTCTTATAAAACGGGCATGTGATAGTTGCCAGTGGCGGCTTGTTAAGGCGAGTGCCATGCTGAGATGTATTGATCGCAGACAGGTGATGCGTTGCTCGAATTACTGCGGACCTTTCCCGGAGGATCATATATCGCTGCCTCATGGAGCGCCCTATTCCGACAGTTTATCGCGCGAGAGAGGCCGAAAATTGTCTAAGAGAGAAAAATCATGAATTTTGAGGAAGCCATTTTATATTTTAAGGAGAACGAAAATCCCGAGGATAACCTTCTGCTGATTCCCGAAGATAAACAGGATACGCGATCGTGCACGCTGAGAAACTGATTTAAGATCCCAAAATGGGATTCAAACCCGGCTTCGGCCGGTTTTTTTATTTGTCAAAAATCGCTATTGCAAAGATTTTGCTTTTTTGGTAGAATTGCTGATAACAATTGCGGCGTTATCCGGGATGAAGTAAAGGCCCGTGCTCAGGGGGTCGGAAGTTCGGCTCCATAGAACACGGGCCTTTTTTATTTTGAGCAGGAAAAATGAGTGATCGTTGGTTTTATGTCATGCTGCACCATTCCCTCACCGAGGATGGAAGCACCGTTTCCTGGCAGGCCATTCGGCGCTGGCATAAAGGCCTCCATCCTGATTCTCCATACAGGTCCAAGCCGATGATCGATATTGGCTATCATTTCGGCATCGAGCTCATCAACGATGAGTATGAAATATTGGTCGGCCGCGATCTGGGTCAGGCAGGTGCGCATTGTGTCGGCATGAATCACAAAGCCATCGGGATCTGCTTCGTCGGGAATTTTGATTTAGCCCCGGTCCCAGATGGGCAATGGGAGAAAGGCCTCCAGTTGGTGAGCGGTCTTGTCAAATCCCTCGACATCCCTTTGGTCAATATTGTCGGGCATCGAGATTATGCGCCAAAAGGCTGCCCGGGAAAGATGTTTAGCCTGGAAAAATTCCGACAAGATCTTTGGATGAAACTGTAAGGGGAGGCAATTTAATGGACTTACAGCAGATGGGCAAAGATGCCTTCAAATTCATCGCCGATAAGGCTCCTTTTATAGGGACTGCTTTAGGGACTATGATCGGAGGACCAGGCGGCGGAGCGGTCGGAAGCCTTGCGGGGAACGTTCTTAAAAAATTCTTCGGCGTGGAGAGTGATGATCCAAAGATCCTGGCCGAGGCGATCCAACAAGATCCTCAAGCAGCAGCCAAATTGGCGATGGCCGAGCTTGAGTTTAAAATTGAGTTTCGCAAATTAGATGTTGACGAGACAAGGGCATTTTTGGCCGATGTCCAATCCGCCAGAGGAAGAGAAATAGAAGTTACTAAGGCGACCGGGAAACTCAACATTCATGTTTATATTCTCGCCTGGGTTATCATTGGCGGATTTTTAGGGATAATTTTAGGCATGCTGATTCTGCAATATATTTACGGCAAAACCCTCGCGAGCGATCCCATGTTATCGCTTCTGGTGGGCTCCTTGGCCACGGACGCCGGGATGGTCGTGGGATATTTTTTTGGCTCCAGCCTGGGAAGCTTTTATAAGACGCAAGATATGATGCAAGCGAAAAAAGAAACAAAATGAAAAAAGCTTATCTTCTAATGGTCGGTCTCTTTCTGATGCCCGTCTTGCTTTTTGGCCAGCCCGCAGAGAAATTATTTTTTGAGGACTGGCCCGGGAAAAGCATCCTTATACGCCCCGATGGTTATCTGCAGATCATTAAATCCAACCCGGAGCAGACGGCCGAGATCAAGGCCGTGCTTCTGATAATCGATCCTTCCACGGACATCATCAGGGCATTTTTCTTTTGGGGGCCGGATGGGACTCCCCAGATCTACGTGCTCGAAGAAGGGAAATACTCAAAAAAGATAAGCCAAGCCTGCTTTAAATGCCACAAGAGGAATATCTGATGGATGGTTGCCTGACTTGGACTCATTTTAGTTGGCTCATCGGGGTCATTGCTGGGTGGAGTTTGGTAATCATTGCTACGGCCAGATGGACAATATCGGCCGGGATTAGGGGATTGGAAAAACGCCTTATCGGGCAGGAGGAAAAAATATCCGCGATTGGCGAAAAGCAGCATGATCTTGAAAAACAGGTGTTGAAGCTCTGCGCGGATTTGCCCCTTTCCTACGTGCGCCGAGAAGATTTTATCCGCGAGGAAGTAACCATCAATGCGAAGTTGGACCGGCTCCGCGATCTGATCGCGGCCCATGAAAATCCCGGAGGGTTTGGCGAATGATTCCCAACCTCAATCGTGCGAAAAGGGAAGAGCTACGCTGGTTGGTTTTGCGGACTCTTTATGCGGGCCAGGAGATCGGCGTGTCAGAAACGATCATCCGCAATGCCGTGGAACCGGTGATACCCGATGTGACGGAGACAGAAATTCGCCGGGCGATGGATTATCTACAGGAGCGTGATTTAATTGCCATCGAGCGAAATCGGCCAATCTGGTTCGCCAAAATTAATCGGGTGGGCATCGATTTGGTGGAAGGCACGATTGAGTGCCATCCGGGCATCGCGCGCCCGAAGGATTGGTGATGCCGGCCAGGTCTACTATTTCACAATTGCCGTCGGAGATCCGGGCGGAGCTTGATAAGCGGTTGGTTGCGGGCAGATTTTCCGACTATGCGGGTTTGGCGGCCTGGCTTAAGAAAAAAGGGGTTGAGATATCCCGGTCGGCGGCCCATCGGTACGGGCAGAAATTCGAAGCCCGGCTGACGGCCATTAAGGCGGCCACGGACCAAGCCCGAGCAATTTCCGAAGCTGTGGATGATGACCCGGGGCGGATGGGCAAAGCATTGACCCGCCTGTGCCAAGAGAAGGCCTTTAACACGTTGATGGATATGAATGATGCCGGTGATCTTAATTTGGCGGCCCTGGGCCGGATGGTCGCGGATCTGAATCGGAGCGAGATAACGCAGGAAAGGTGGCGGGCGGAGGTCAAGGAAAAGGCGCGCCAGGCCGTCGAGAATATCGAGGAACGCGGCAAAGCCAAAGGCCTGAAGCCGGAGGCCATGCAAATCATCAAAGAAGAAATTTATGGCATCACGGGGAAATAGGAAAGATCCCCTCATCCCATTAACCGCCTACCAGCGGCGTTGGGTAGAGGATCGCAGCCGTTTCAAGGTCGGCAGGGTGACGCGGCAGGGTGGAAAGACTTTTGCGGCCACGCTTGAGGCCGTATTAGATTGCTACGAGAGAGTGACGAAGTGGGTCTGCCTGTCGCGCGGCGAAAGACAGTCGAAAGAGCTGATCGCCCAGGCTAAGATCCATGCCAAGGCGATCGGGGCGGCCGTCGAGGAGATCGAGGGCCTCTTTAAGGGCGAGGAGGCCGAATATAAAATGTTGGAAATCGTCTTTCCCAATGGCTCCCGGATAATCGGCCTCCCGGCGAATCCGGACACGGCCCGGGGCTGGTCCGCTAACATTCTCCTGGACGAGTTCGCCCTACACAAGGACAGCCGGGCGATCTGGCGGGCGCTTTACCCCACCATTACCAGGGGATACAAGGTTCGCGTCATATCAACCCCCTTCGGCAAGAAAAATAAATTTTATGAATTATGCACGGCCGACAATGGATACGCCAAGCACGTAGTGCCGATCCAATTAGCGGTGAAGGAGGGATTGATCCTCCGGGATGAGGAAGGACATCAATCGACGATCGAGGACCTAAAAAAGGGCTTCGGCGATGATGAGGGATGGGCGCAGGAATACGAGGTTGAATTTTTGGACGAGGCCACCGCATTCCTCACCTACGACCTGATCGCCTCCGTGGAAGCGGAGCAGGCCGAGGAGTCGCCGGAATGGGCCTTGTCGCTTAGCCAAATGGCCAAGGAGGCCTATAAAGTCTATCTGCGCACCAAGACAGACCCCCCGTGGGGAGAATTGCGCGGACTGACCAGCCTCCCGGGCTTCGAGGGGGTCCTTTACACGGGAATGGATATCGGGCGGAGGCGCGATCTTACGGTCATCTGGCTGGACGAGCAAAAGGACGGCGTGGCCTGGACCAGGGCCGCGATCGAGCTTATAAAACAGCCCTTTTTCATCCAAAAATACATCCTTTTCAGCTTTTTGAGCCACCCGAAGATGCGCCGGGCCTGCATCGATCAGACGGGCCTGGGCATGCAGATGGCCGAGGAGGCCCGGGAGAAATTCGGGGAGGGCAGGGTCGAGGGCATCGACTTCACGGCGGCCAACAAGGAAGCCCTGGCAACGGGCCTGAAGCAGGATTTCGAGGACATGAAGTCGCGGATTCCGGTCAGCCTGAAGATCCGCAATTCGCTTCATTCCGTGAAAAGATATGAGACCTCGACCGGACATTTCCGCTTCGACGCGGATAAGACAGAGGAGACGGGGCACGCGGATCATTTTTGGGCGAAGGCGCTGGCCATGCAGGCGGCAAGCACTCCGGCAACAAAGATCGAATTTCGGAGCACGGGCGTAAGGCGGGCTCACGCCGAGATGAGCGGATATATTTGATGAACGCGAAAAAGGCAAAGAAGAAGCCGGAGATCAACGAGATTGCCACGACGGCGAAGGATATCGACATCTTCGCCGGATGGATCAATCGCCTGGAGAATCCCGATCCGGTATTGCGCTCGGAGGCTGCCGGCAAAGGGATCAAATTATATGACGAAGTGAAACGCGACACGCACGCCGGCGGCGTGCTCGACAAACGATACCGGACTGTGGTGGGAAAAGAATGGGAGGTCATCCCCGCAACTGAAGAATCCAGGGACATGAAGATCGCCGATTCCGTAAAAGAAGTTCTGCTGGCTACCAATTTTGACCTCGGGCGAGAGAAATTATTGTCGGCCATTCTTTACGGTTATGCGGTGTCGGAAATAATGTGGCAACTCTCCGAAGGAGATATCTGGATCGATCGATTCTTGGATAAGCATCAGAGGCGTTTCATTTTCAGCCCCGAAAGGGAATTAAGGCTTCTTACCCGCCAGAGTATATTCGACGGAGAGCCAGTGACGGATCGGAAATTTATTCAATTCACCTATGGCTCTGCGGACAATCCGTACGGTGAAGGCCTGGGACAAAGATTGTGGTGGCCGGTATGGTTCAAGAAAAATGGGATCAAATTCTGGGTGATGTTCGCAGAGAAATTCGGCGGCCCTACGGGCATAGGAAAATATCCCCCCGGAGCGCTCAAAGAGGATCAGGATAAATTACTCGATGCCATTAACGCGATCCATCAGGAGACCGGAGTCATTATCCCGGAGAATATGGCGATCAACCTGCTGGAGGCGACGCGATCCGGGACGATCAACACCTATGAAACGCTGTGCAATTTTATGAATGCGGAGATTTCCAAAGCCGTCCTGGGCGGCACCTTGACTACCGAAATCGGAAAGACGGGCGGCGCCTATGCGGCGGCAGAGACTCATTTCGAAGCCGAGCAAGGAATAATCAAGGCCGATGCGGATGCGCTCTGTGCCTGCCTGAACAAATCCGTGATACGGTGGCTGGTGGACTACAATTTTCCAGACATCCAAAAATATCCCCAGATCTGGGTCCGGACAGAGCCGGCGCAGGACTTAAAGGCCCTGGCTGAGAGAGACAAGACTCTGGTGAAAGATATCGGCGTGCCCGTCAGCAAGAAATATTTTTACGATACCTATGGCATCCCCGAGCCGCAGGAGGGGGAAGAATTGGTATCGGTGCCGGCGCCGGCAACTCCGTTTGGCTTCGCGGAATTCGCCGAGATTTCAGCGGACCTCGAAGTATCGATGGAGCAGCAGAGGCAACGGCTGGTTTCGGAATATTTCTCCCGCCTATCTGCGGCCTTTGGGGGTTTGCGAGAAGACGCCCTGCGGCAAATCCAAGAGGCGCTTTTGCGGTCGCCGGGGATGACGGAGCAGGAGTTTACGTCCGGCGTCTATAAGATCTTAAAAACGATTTATAGCGGGATCTCCGAGGAGGCCGTGCGCAAAGCCGTCTCGCCGATCTATTCCTTTTATAGATTGTCCGACAAGGCCGCCTGGGCTGGAGAGATGCCTGGCGTGGCCATCTCCTTTGATGCTGTAGATCGCGGAACCATTGAAGCTCTCACCAAGATCGACAGGTATTACCTCTCCAAATTCATCGATAACCAGGATATGCAGGATTCATCGATGAAATTTTTGAAGGAGCAATACCTGGAAAAAGGAGCGGGATTGTTTGGCCGGGGCAATGAGCAGGATATAGCGGGATTCCGGGCGCAATTTGGGGATGAGCTGAAAAACCTGGAGGATTGGCAGATCCGCCGGATTACCGATACATCTGTCTCGCGGATGCGGTCGCTCGGAGATCTCCGCCAGGCCGTGCAGGGCAGGACGGATGTTCGGGTGTATGTGACGCGCGGGGAGCGGGCCTGCGATATTTGCAAGCCGCATCACGGCGAAATAATCCGGGCGGATCGGATGGAAACGCGGATGTTGACCGCCGCGAAAGATCCTGAAAAATTCGGCGTGTTCAATGAGGTCCCGCCGTTTCATCCGAATTGCGTCTGCCGCCTTTTAATGCAATCTCCGTCTCAGTATCGTGAAATATCGGACGAACAGCATCGGGCGATAATGGCAGCTCTCCGGGAAGAGGGCAAGTTGGAAGATGATCCATTGAGGGAGGAAAATCGAAAATGTCACGAGGCTGAGGAGATTTTCAACTCTGCCAAGGAAAAATATGAGGGACATCTAAAAGCGGAAACTATTTACAAGAAAAAGATGTTAGAGGGAGGAGAAGGATATAATCCACATTCTGACGCCGTGAGAATAGCCCGAAAAGAGATGGAGGTAGCATCGGGGAAACTTGCCGACGCTCGCATTCGTTTGGCAGAGGCCAAGGAACACAAAGAATGGACAAAAGAAGAGACCCAGAAAAGAAGGGGAAAATGGAACTCCATGATAAAGGACTGGATAACCAAAAATCCCGGGAAAAAAATTTCAGGAGAACAATTCCGAAAATTTGAAACTGAAGCCGGCTTCCAACTCCATATCCTAAAAAAACATATAGAGAGGCATGGATTGCAATGAAAGCCGGCCCGCTTAATTATAATTTTCTGGGCCTTCCCCCTAGCCGTCCATTTTCCCGTGCAGCGGCAGCCTTGCGCCTTGTTTTGGCTAATCCTCCCTTGCGCCCCATTGTGGCGGCCATTTTAGCGAGGCTCACCTCGGCTTCATTTGCTGAGCCTTCGACGATTCCTGGTCCCACGGCGGCAACCGCTTCTTGGACGATGCGGTACCACTCCCCAAGATTCTCGGCTTTTTCCAGTCGGGCGACGGTATCCACAAGTCCGTCTTTCAGCAGAAGATTTTTTACGGTCGGCCTTTTGGATTTATTGGGCCATTCGAAAAGGATATCATACGATCTTTTTGTCCATCCCATCTCCATCCTCCTTTCGATCTTTAGTTTAGGCGGTGCAATCGCCATAGCACCAGGTGCCACATTTCGGGCAAATACCACTTTTCAGGAGATTTTGAACCCGCTCGTCCTCATTTCTGAGATGTGCGAGAACTTTTTCTTCCGCTTTCTTCGCCTCTTCGGCCTCCAGCGCGGCGAACGCCCGAAGGAGTGCCCGCATCTCACGGACCAACTCAGTATCGGGGGCGCATTGCAGGTAAACCCAGTGAATTCCAACTTGCCCGATTGTATTGTCATGCGGCGATCCGGGAGGCACGATCAATCCATAATAGCCAGGACTAATCGTATTATGCACGTACCGTTTGCCATTGCGCTCGATCGTTGTCATTGTCCGTCTCCTTTCTCCGTCTTTTCTTATACTTATAATATAATCCAAGCGGTTGGGTTTGTCAAGCATTTTTTTGGATCTGGGAAAATTATTTTCGCTGTCGGCTTCAGGGCAGGGCAAGAATCGTGCCATAAGTGGATTTTTCGAGATGGAAATTAAGACGGAGATAAAAATATCCGAGAATCTCCTTAAACTTGGAGATCGGGCGGAAGCAGGGATCGAGGCCGGACTTTTGCGGGCTGCCGGCGCCGTGGAGGCGGCAGCCGTTGAGGAGGCGCCCAAGGCGACGGGGAATCTGGCTGATGCAATCAGAAAATATCTGAGCTATGGAGAAAAAAAGGCGGTCGTGACATCGACGGCGCCGTATTCGATTTTTGTTCACCGAGGGACAGGGATCTATGGACCATATAAAATGCCGGTCGTGCCCACGACAAAAAAAGCCCTGGCCTTTAAAATCGGAGATAAATTGATTATCCGCCGGAGCATCAAAGGCATGAAGCCCAATCCGTTCATGACCCGGGCGTTGAAGAGAGTGGAATCCCGCTTGCGCGAGATTTTCATGGCGGGCTTTGAGAGCGCAATGAAAGGATAGATTATGCCATACGCGAAAAAGGAGGAATTGCCCGACGCGGTGAAGGCCCTTCCGGAACATGCGCAGGAAATCTGGATGGCGGCTTTTAATTCCGCTTGGGAGCAATATAAGGGCGACGAGGAAAGGTGTTTCGCCGTGGCCTGGGCGGCCGTGAAAAATAAATACAAAAAGGAAGGAGAAAATTGGAAGCAATATAAGGGCGACTGGGTGCCCCTTGAACACGGCGTCGGAGACTCGACTCTACGAGTCGGAGACTCGACTCTACGAGTCGGAGACTCGACTCTACGAGAAGGCCTTGAGGGCTGGGTCGAGATCTTCCGCACCGGCGAACATACGGATTCCGCGGGCAATATAAAAAAATGGACCGAAGAAGATCTTGATCAGATCACGGCTCGATACAATCCGGCCGAACACGAGGCGCCGGTTGTCATCGGGCATCCCGTGGGAAACGCCCCGGCATTCGGCTGGGTGGAGGCCGTGAGGCGGGAAGGACAATTCCTCTACGCTAAATTCAAAAACCTCGTTCCCGAATTTGTGGATATGGTGAAAAAGGGATTATTTAAAAAGCGATCGATGTCCGTATACCAAGACGGAACGCTGCGGCATATCGGCTTTCTGGGTGCGATGCCTCCGGCTGTTAAGGGATTGGCGGACATAAAATTTGAAGCCGAGAAAAAGGCGATCACGATTGAATTTGAGCAGAAGAGATGCCGACACCTGAATGAGGACGACACGTTTAAGGGAGGGTTTGATGGCTGCGTGGAGCACATGATGAGCTGCGAGGGCCTGAGGGAGGAGAATGCCAGAAGGCTTTGCGCATATATCGGAAGGAAGGCGGGAAAGATCGAGTCCGCAGAATCAAAGCAAAAAGGAGGTATGAAGATGAATTTCAAGGAATGGTTAAAAGGAATCTTCACGAAGGCAGTCGATGCCATGCCGGATGGAGACTTGCAACCTCCGGCTCCGCAGACTTTCAGCGAGGCTGAAGTGAGAGCGCGGGAGGCCGAGGCGGTTAAAAGAGCCAAAGAAGAGAAAGACCGGGAATTCGCCGAGCAGAAAAAGAGAGAGGCCAAGGAGCGAAGGGCGGGGGAGGTTAAATCCTTCTGTGAGATGTTGCTCAAAGAGGGAAAGATCATCCCGGCATGGATGAAATCGGGACTACAGGAATTCCTGACCTCTTTGGATGGAGAAGAGTCGTTGGAATTCGACGAGAAAAAAGAGAAGGCCTCACGGCTTGAATGGATGAAGAATTTTCTTTCCAAATTGCCAGAAGTCGTGAACTTCAGGGAGATAGCCAAGAGGGATGAAGCTTTCTCTGGGAATGCCGGAGAAAAGCTGAATCAACTTGTCCGGGAGAAGATGGAGAAGAAAAAGGATCTCTCATACAATCAGGCCTTCTCTGAGGTCCAGATTGAAAATCCCGACCTGGCCAGGGAATACCAGGAGGAAATCAGGCCGACTAAGAAATAACGCTGGCGCGTTAAAAAATAAAAAGGAGGAAGAAAGATGGCGACAGAGCAAAGAATTTTGGATGTGAGTGAACCCGCTGCCGAGAGCCTGGTGAACGATAAATACCGATTTGTCGTTCTGACGGCCTCGGGCGTACGCAGGCCAGACAGCGAGACGGAGGGGCTATACGGAATCCTGCAGAATGCACCGGCACTTGGCGAAGCAGCCAGCGTGCGCATAGACGGAATCTCCAAGTTGGAGATGAACGCAGCCGCGGCGATCGGGACGATTCTGAAGGCTGAATACGTTTCCGCCACCGATGCAGGCAAAGGCAAAGATGCCGGAGATGGCTGGGAATACGCTCGGGCATTGGTCGTTGAACCGTCTGGTGCAGAGGATGATTTAGCCAGCGTCCGTCTGATCGGGCCATTTCCTAAACTGACCGGGAATATGATCAGTCAGATGACAGTCACCACGAAAAGCACCGTTGGCGATGTGACTTATACGGCGGCCGAGATTCTCGGGGGAATGATCCTTCGGGATCCCAATGGTGGGGCACGAGCTGATCTATTTCCAACGGCAGCCGATATGATTGCGGCCATCAAGCAGGCTAAGGCCGGCAATGCTTTTGAGGTGACAATCCGGAATACCGCGGATGCGGCTGAGACTATAACCATGACGACCAACACCGGGCTGACTTTGAGCGGCACGATGACCATCGCCCAAAACAATTCCAAAAGATTCCTGGTCGTGGTCACAGCCGCCGATGCAGTGACCATCTACAGTCTCGGAACTGTGGTCCATTAAAAAACATGGGCGATTTGGTTGCCCCATATCTTAAAAGGAGGAAAAAGAAATGGCTGAGCCAATCATGAGAGAATTGATCGTCGCGGGACCGTTGCCCAACATCAGCGTGGCCTACCGCAACAAAGCTTATGTCGGTGATCGGGTCTTCCCCATCATCGATACAAGCGATCCTAAGGCCAAAATTGCCCGGTATTTGAAGGGAGCCTGGTTTGTGGATATGGCTGGTATTCGGGCGCCAAGCACGAGGGCCAAAAGGGGCGGATACCCGATAGACCTCCTGGATCTGGCTACAAAGGAATATGCCTTCGCCAAGGAGGTGACGGATGAGGATATCCGCTTTGCCAGCTCTACCGGAGCGCCGCCTTTGAAGCCAGAGCAGGATGCAGTGGAATTCTGCGCTGACAAGATCGATCTAAGCAAGGAGAAAAGGATCGCGGCTTTAGTCAAAGCTACCGGATGGTCCGGGCAGGCGGCCGGCGGGGAGGACGCGGAAGGGAATTGGGCCTCGACTGTGACCGGAGCGAACAATACATTCATCCCGGACGTCGAGGCTCGCATCGAGACTATCCGCAGCAATACAGGTCTTCGGCCCAATGTGCTGCTGGTCTCCGCTATCACGTATAGCCATCTGAAGCAGGTGGACGCAGTCCTGGATCGGATCAAATATACGCAACGCGGGATCGTCTCGGCCGATTTGATCGCTGCCCTATTCGGCCTGGAGGAAGTAATCATTGGGGATGCAATCGAATCGACGGCCAAGGAAACGAAGGCGGGGACGGAATTTACCGCAGCCCAAATATGGGAGCAGAATGCCGGCAAAGGAATGGCTTTTCTTGCCTACCGGCCGCCATCTCTTGGCCTGAAGGTCCCGATGGCTGGGGTGCAAGTCCGCCTGCGCTACGAGATGGGGCTCGTACGGCGAACCAGCCGTTGGCGTGAGTCCGCAGAGCATCAAGACGTATTCGAGGTCGCCGAGGAAACAGATATTGTAGCCTGTGGAGCCGATCTCGGCTTTATGTGGAAAGATACGATCGCAACCTGATAGCGATATCGATTGCCAAGAGAAATAGATTCCCCCTTTCCCCTGCCAGAGGGTAGGGGGAATCTTGCAGGCATAATAATGCCGAAGTTGGTTATACATACCAGGAATGGCGCCACGATAACCGCACCCTTTGAGGCCTGGATCGTGGCGCTCATTGATTCCTTGCCGGTCGAATACCAGCAGGAGGTTTTCAAACGAGTATGCCAACTTGATGGCGCAAGTTTAATTCCCGATAAATATTTTCTTTCAGAGGATGAACTCGGGACGGTCCAGATCGTAGAGAATCCATTAATCGATTTGGGGAAGAAACTATGAATTTTAGATCAATGACCAAAAAGCAAATCGCTTTTGAAAAGCGACGGCAGGAAAGAGAGCGTTACCCGACGTCATTTTGTTTTTATGACCTTTTGCGCATGATTCCATTTCTTGGCAGAAAACTTTTCCCTATTCCGGGATTTGCGGCCATTTATTCAATCGCCCGGCGGACAACAAATGTAACGAGCGGACAAGCTGCGCATACGATATATACCGCAGCAACGGGTCGCGGTGCGATCTTGGAGGCTGGAGTTTTCATGGGTGCGGCGACGGCCAGCACTTATTCGCTGGGCCGTCCGGCGACGGCAGGTTCAACGCCGACCTCTCCCGTTTTGCTCCAGGCGGAAGATCCTGCATCTCCGGCCGCGACAATCAACAGCGCCCTTGCCTGGACTACCTCTCCGACAAGTCCGACTTACGATTTGCGGCGGATTGGGCTTCCTGCGACCATTGGCACAGGCGTGATTTGGACGTTTCCAAGGGGCATTATCATCGCGATTAGTTCTCAATTTGTCCTTCAGAATTTGGCAACCAATGGCGTAGTCGATTCATATTTTGTGGTGGATGAATGATTACTCAAGCTGCTTATTTTACTTACTTCCCATCCGGCATTGTCGGCGGAAATGGCGGCTTTGACGATCGCTTTCGATTCCGCCCATCTGGATTAAGTGCTTATACGTCAACGCAAATCCGGCGTTACCCAACTTGGCCGGATGACGCCCGAGATTTTGGTTTGCGAGACAGTCTTGCCGATAATACGTCGAGGTTGATTTAGTGAGGCCCTCTCAACTTTTCAACACACGATTCGTCTCTGGCGGGCAGACCTTTTACGTCAATGCGGATGCGGTCGCCGTTGGAGTGGCCCTGATTGTCCTGCAGGCCAGCAAAATATTTGCCTTACAGGCTGTCGGCACAACGACGGTCATTAGATCGATTGCGACATTAAAGACGATGACCGCCATTGGCGTGGCCACCCTCATTAAAAATATCATAGAATCCTCCTTTGGCGCAGTGGCTCAAGGAATCGCCGGCCTATCGACGACAAAAATTTATCAAGTCTCATCAGCCGCGGTGGCGGTGGTATCCGCCGGGATGACCAAAATAATTAATGCCGTTCGGGCAGGTACCGCCTCGGTCATAGTCGATTTATTGAAGGCGATCGCTATCGTCCGATCGACGCAGGCCACGCCTGTCCCGGGCAGCAATAGATTGATGGGATTGAAAATAGAGATAACGGCCACCGGTGTAGTAACATCGATAAGGACCATCTATAAAGCCGTGTTCACCGCCGTCGCACAAGGGATCGCGGGATCGTCGATCATTAAAAATTTCTTATTTTCGGCCGCCATTGTGGCGACCGGGACAGTAAATTTGATTAAAACCATCGGGCTCAATCGCGCGATATTAGCTTCGGGGCTGGTGGCTGTATCCAAGACGATTTATGTCATGCGATCGATTCAAGCGATCGGCGTCATGGTGATGAGAAAATCAATAAATCTTTTTAGAGAATTTACCGCCGCGGCCGTTCCTAATTTGATTAAGTCGATTACAAAATCCCCGCTGGCCATCACTGCCCAGGGGATAGTCACGGTTTCGACGGCAAAGGTTTTTCTTTGCACGATCGCCGTAACTGCAACCGCGGTGGCCGGGTTGACTAAGGTGATCACGATAATTCGGTCCGGCTCCTCCCAAGGAGTCGCAAGCCTGACAAAACAAATCCAAATAATTCGATCGATGCAGGCGAGTGGAATTCTCTCCTTAATCAAAGCCTGCGCTTTGAATTTTCCGACAACCGCCATTGGCTCTATAGGATTCAGTAAAAAGATCTTTCTGTCCGCCTCGGCCATTGCCTTGCCGAGAATCCTGATATTCCACGCCAATATCAAGGACCTATCAATTAGGGCACAGGCCAGAGGTTTGAATTTCATTTCACGAGCTGCGGAACTGGCAATCAAATCCGCGCGGAAATTTCTCCACCTTTTGGGCAGGCCAGAGCTATGATCCTCGATTTTGACAAATCTTTTGATAAGCAACCCAGCGAGCAACTGACTATTCGGCTGGAACTGCAAAACATTTATGATTCACTGGTCAAATCGGGATACGTGTTAAGCAGCGCAGACCTAAAGATATTTAATTCATCGGGGCAGGACGTCACAGAAACGATGCTTTCGGGGGGGATTAGCCTGGATGTGACCCTGAATTATGTCTATGCTACCATAATCAACGGTACTGATGGGTCTGATTATTTTGGGCGGCTTAAGACAACCTGGACGCTGGCTACACAACCAGATCAAAAGCCGGAGTCCGATTTTCTGATTAGGGTCCGGCAGAAAGGATTTTAAGATGGGAATTAGCGAATGGTTGAAAAAATTTTTTCGAAAAGATCGTAGGATCGCTTTGGCGGCTGTATCGCAGAAGAAATTAATATTGCAGATGGACGTAACCAGGGCGGATGGGTCGCGGGAAAAATATATTAAGGACGAAAAAGGTTTTAGGAGGGTGATCTGATGAAAATGAGAATTGGAACTTACCCGGTGGAAAGGAAATTGTTCGATGAGGATGGCGACCAGGTCGGATCGAAAGCTGATGAGGATTTTTTATTTGCCTTCGAGGTGACCAAAAAGGAATTTAAAAAAATTTTTGGCGAGACCAAGGCCGAAGAGCTCAACCCGCGAGAGGTTTTGGCCGGGATCCTCGACAATTGGCAGAAGGGATAATCAATGGCGAACGTTTATACCCAAAAGGGCGAAGAATACGTGGAGGACTGGATCGATGGAACATTGACTCCTGGCAATCACTATATCGGGGCCGGGACCGGCGCCGGATCTTTCTCGAAAGCTTCTAATGCGCTCTTCATCGAGGTCAGCGAAGCCAGGGTGTTGGCGAGCAAAAGCCAGCCAGCCAGCGATAAAAATCAATGGCAGGCGACGCAGACGTATACGGGAACAAAAACGATCACAAATGCCGGGGTCCTTACGTTGATCACCGGCGGAGATCTCCTCGTGGCCGCCGATGGTCTTTCCATTGGGGTCAATAACGGCGATTCCATTCAGTACACTTTTACTTTGGAGCAAACGTAATTGGCCTACTGTAACCTCACCGGTATCAAGAAAAAAATACCCGAGGCGACGATCGCCCAGCTCACGGATGACGTGAATGGGGCCATCATCGATGAGGCGAAGGTCAGCGAGGCGATCGCCCAGGCGGACAAGCGAATCGATGCCAAGCTAGGCAAGGTTTATTCCGTTCCTTTTTCTCCCCCGATCCCAGGCATCGTTGTAGAGATCTCGGAAGATATATCGATCTACAATTTATTCTCTCGCCGGTTAGGGGAAATACCTGAGACGCAAAAAGATCGATTTAGGGACGCAGACCGGCTATTGGATGGAATCGCTGATGGCAAGGTATCGATTGGCGAAGCCACGGAACCCCCCGGGGAGACCGATCAGATCAAGTTCAGTACCTCGCCGGAAGACCGAATATTTTCATCTGGCAAAAAGAGCGACGGCAGTAGCGGGTCGCTGGATAATTATTGAGATGGCTTACACCATCATTCAGGTCGAAGATAAATTAGTGGCCGTCATGAAGGCGGATGCTGGCCTTTCGGCGGCTTGCAAGACTATCGATTCTTTTAGTGGCGAGGCGGCGGACTTGGTGGATCAAATTGAACAGATGACTGCGCTTCTCCCCGCAGTCTGGGCGGTTTTTGGCGGATCGATTTTTACCGAATCCGCTAATCGATCTTTCGACGATGAAATGAGATTTATCATACTGGTGGCGGCCCAAAATCTTAGGTCCAGAGCCGCGGCCGCGCATGGGGTATATGAGATTTTGGAGTTGCTTAAGGGTCTTCTTACAAATAATAATCTGGGATTTAATATCGAGCCGCTGCATCCGATCTCGATCGATCCGATTGCCGTTACCAATCGCCTGGCAATTTATGGGGTTACCTTCAAAACACTTTTTTCGCTCGATTAAGTCGGAGACTCGACTCTACGAGGAGGGCAAAATGTATCGCTTAAAACCAAACGTGCCGGATTTCACGGTGGTTGATGGTAAATTCGCCGGGCGGACTTTTCGCGCGGGCGAACTTTATGCGGAGGTGCCGCCAGAAGAGATCCGCCGCTTCGAAAAGGATCCCGAAGAGGCCGAGAAGCGAGAGAAAGGCAAGAAGGAGGATAAATCATGAAAAATTATCTGGCCGATTATAACTTGCTGGCCGTCTCGGCGAACCTCAAAGAGACCGCCATCAATACGGAGCAGACGCTGGATACCTCCATGCTGGTGGATAAGGGAGATATTCTTCTTCTCGATCCACGCCGGGAGGATAACCGCGATGAGCTGACCGGGAAAGAGGAACCTGACACGGTCTACGACTTAGGCGCCCTGGCTGGCGGGACTATGAATTTCAACAAAACCCAGGCACAACATTTCGGGTTTGGCTTGGCCTTTGGTCTAGGAATCGATGCATCCTCAGCCTGGGGGACTGGATACAAGCACGTAATCACGCCAACGTCAAACATGTCGATCCCTTCTTTTACCGCGGCTATGCGATTGGGATTGACCATTTTCAAAAGGCGGTTTGCCTCTATGCATATCGACACGCTCACCGTGACCTTCGCCAAGGACTCATGGGCCAAGTTGGTTCTGGTCCTAAAAGGGACTGGCAAAAAAACAGACAATATGTATCAGGAGAATGTAACCGCCGCCTATAACGCCACGCAGCTCACCCTGGCTGCGAATGGAGTTCAGGGATCGACTGCGGCAGAGCGGCTCGATAATGTCCATCTGGTCCGGGTCCAGGTGCCCACGACAAGTGAGTGGAAGGATGTTGTTGTGACTGCGGTTTCTGGGGCTACTCCTGCGGTTCTGACGATTGAAGCCCCTGGGGGATCTTTGGATCAAGTTACTTACCGCATCCTTTATGTGCCCATAGAATCGGGATGGATGTCTTTCCCCTCGAGAGTTTCTGAACCGCCTTTGCGCGTAACGGATCTGGTCCTGAAAGTTGGCGGGAAATGGAATGGGTCAACATTTTTGGGCGGCCATACGATGGCAGCCGAGATCGATTCCATCGAATACGCGCTCAATAATCAGATGCTGGTGGACTTCCGGCCCGGTGGTACAGGGGCGTATGCCAATTTCGCGTTGCGCCAGGGACGAATCCAGACGATAAGATTAAACCGCCAGGCGCGGGATTTCATCATGCAGCAAAGGATTCTGGACAATGAGTATTTCGGGGTCTACATGAAGGCCACGGGCGCCGAATTTGAAACCGGGAAAAATTATTACGTGGAGATCGTCTTCCCGCGCTGCAATGTGCTCAAAGCTCCTCTCTCAGTGGGCGGGAAAATCCTGGCCGAGGCCGGAGATTTGACCGTATTGCAGGATGATACTTATGGCTCTGTGAGGGCTGAGGTGGCGAATAAAGTCGCGGCGTATGCAGGATAATCGGGAAATCAGGAGATCAGGGGATCAGGACATCAGGAGATCAGGGAATCAGGAAAGCAGAAAGGCGAGAAATGAAGGAATATCAAATTGGCGAGAAGACCTTTATTCAAAAGCCCCTTGTCCTGGGGCAATTGATGCAGATCATTGACTTGCTGGCAGGATTGCAAATCCCTTCCCATATTACGATCCCTGGCATCATTGCCCTCTTGCAGGATCGTCTACCTCGAGCAATGGCCATCATCCTATGCGAGCCAGGACAAAAACTAAAGGAAAAGGATCTGGATTCTTTGACGGATTTCATGGCCGGAAAATGCGATCTTTCGACCACTCTGGAGGTAGTGGAAAATTTTTTCGGTCTGAACAATTTGCCCTCCATCTTAGAGAAATTGGCTCAGATGAGCCAGACGGTCAAACGGCTAGTCATTGGATTGAAGAGCTCTGCGTTATCCTCTGCGGAGGAGATATCACACGACGAGACGAAATCCTCTGGGGATACACCTTCAGAGAATGCGAGCCCTATTTTAAACACCGAGAACGTGATGTAATTTTCCGGGAAGCTGTGCTGGCATTTATGGGAGTGCACGCAGAGAACGAATGCAGGTCCGGAGAAAAGGAAAAATGCCGGGTCCAATTCGGCGAATATCTCGAGTGGGCGTGTAAGACATGCGAGAAAAAAACAAGAGAATAAGTTTCATACGACTTATAGGACATATCGTTCATGCCTGAAGAAAAAGTCCAGATAACGATCGAGGCGATCGATAAGGCCAAAGCCGCTCTTACCGACCTGGCCAATAATTTAAAAGGGATCTCCGATCGGGCCAGAACTACCGGCAAAGAGATGGCCGGATTGGGCGGAGTGCTTTCTGACCTAAAAAAGAACTGGGCCATGCTGACTATTGGCATCAACCAGGCCCTGGAGATTTTTAATAAGATCAAGGCTGCCTTCTTGATAAAGGTGGAATGGGGTGAGATGGGCGCGGCCGTAATGCGCACAGAACAGGCGTTCAAATCCATCGCCGAAACCGCCGGTTATTCCGCCGATGAAGTTGTCAGGAGCCTGCAGCGGGCGTCCAGGGGAGCGATGCACGCAAGCGACATAATGCAACGAGCTGGCCGGTTGATGCAGGAAGGAATCACTCCTCAAAAATTAGAGCAACTCATGACTCTTCTACAAAAACAGGCGCCGGCTGTTGGCGATACAATTCAGGAGGCCTGGGAAAGGATCGGAACGGCCTTGACCACGGGCAATATGATAGTTGCGAAACAATATGTGGGATTTGTCGATCTGGACCGAGAGCTCGACAATTATGCCGCTAAGCTGGGAGGGACGAAAGAGCAGCTGACCGAACATGGCCGAATTATGATGGGCGTGGACCTGGTTATAGATAAATTGACGCAAAGAACAAAAGGGCTTACATCGGGCCATGAATCATATTCGGAATCGATCCAGCGGTCTAAAGCTGACATCAAAGGTGCCTGGGAGGAGATCTACAAATCCTTTACACCATTTGCAGACAAATTTCTTAAAGTCGTTGCCGCAGGGATGAAAGCCATCGCCCCATCTGAAGAAAACCTCAGAAAATGGCGTGGATTAAGAAAGGAATACCAGGAGCAATTGTACGGATTTGCCATGCCCGAAGAAGCCGAACAACCAGAAGAGGCATTGAGACAAGCACCCTCACCACCAGCGACCGGTCCAATGGTCTCGGCAGCCAAACTGCTTAGGGAAGTACCACATGATATAACAGAGCAGGTGACGAAAGCATTGGAGGCGGCTACGCAAAAAGCCAATGAATGGGGTGAGGTTGTCGTAGCCGCGCAGGAACTTGCCGAATTGGGCTGGGGCAAAGAAAAAGATATAATAGAACAAGTGAGAGAGGCGCTGGAGCGCGTTACCAGAGAAGCCAATGAAGTCGGTGAAGTTACAGTTGCCAGACAAGAATTGATGGAGACTGGCTGGGCCAAGGAAAAGGATATCGTAGAGCAAGTAAGAGACGCAATAGAGCAGGTTACGCGAGAAGCGAATGAATGGGGCGAGGTCGCATTGGCCGCCCAGGAGCTGGTTGAATCTGGTTGGGCAAAAGCCAAACAGGATATTGAAATAATGGCCTCCGCCTACAAAGAACTTTTTGAGAAGACCGGCAAATATGGTCAAAATTGGGCCGATCTGCGGAAGAAAATGTTGGAGGAGGAGATCATAAATCTACGCAAAACTGGCATGGCAGAAGAGGATTTGATGCGACTTCGAGAGCTCAGGATAAAGCAGATCGAAGATGAGGCCAGCAGGACTTATCAGACATGGGTTGGGGTTGCGGAGAATCTTTCCATTGCACTCCAGAGCGGTTTTTTCGACCTTTTTAAGCAAGGGCTACAGGATGTAGGCGAGGTCTTCCGATCGTTCTGCACAAATCTGGTCAATTCTTTTTACCGGGCAATTTCGCAAATGATCACCAATTGGATGATTTTCGGATCGATTACGGGCTATACAAAGGGCATGGTGATGGGTGGATTAATGGGCTGGATCTCGGGATTAAGTGCCACCACGCCAGCTACTGTATTGGTCCATTCTGGAGGAGTGCCAGGCCAAGCAGGATGGCGCCTTGTTCCCCGTCTACATTTCGGCCTGAGGGAAGATGAATTCCCGGCCATTTTGCAGACCGGAGAAGGCGTCGTATCGAGAAAAGGTATGAAAGCACTCGAGCAAATCAACGAAGGAAAAGTCGGAAGCGGAGCTCCGATCATCAATAATTTTTATATCCGGACCAATGATGTGCAGAGTTTCCGGCAGTTCCTCTATGCCAACCGCGACCTGATCATTGGCGTTTATAAAGAGGATTACGAAGAAAATGGCATCACCCGCCGAACCAAAAAATGGGGGTGGTAAATGGCTAATTTTCCGGCCGATCCTATCCCCATTTATCCCGTCAAAGAACAGATCGAATTTAAAACTTTAGTTTCCGAAGCTGAATTGCCTTACCGGCAGAAGAGATCCGCCTGGGGAAACATATCCCGAAGAATCTGGAACCTCCAATATAATCATCTGATTCCGGCCAAAATAAATATTCTCTGGAATTTCTACGTGGCTCGCAGAGGAGCCTTTGAGTCTTTTACATTCAACAATCCTAATGATGGGCAAAATTATACGGCCAGCTTTGCTCAGGATGGTATGAGCAAGGAGCAATTCGTCTACCAACTCTATACCACGGGACTGGAAATCATACAGGAGATCTAAATGCGTCCAACTCCTCAAAGCGTTATCACCGAAAAAAATAAACTTGAGAATAAACCTATCAGGCTTTTTATCATAGATGGAGGCCCATTGGGTGCCGAGATCCTTCGCTATGCAGCCTATCCGCAGAATGTAGTCTATCCCACCAGCGGCGGTCAGACGTATTACCGGGCACCGATAATCGTCGAGGAAAGAAAAGAAAATGCCCTGGGGCAGCCGGAAAGCATGAAGATTTCCATCTCCTCGGTCGATCAATCGATTATTTGGTACTTGCAGCAAAAGGATGGTTTGCGGGGATGTCGGATGGTCGAGCGGATCGTCTGGGAAAATCTTCTAAACGACCCGGACGCCTATCAGGACAGCATTTTATGGATAAATGAATGCGATTTGGACGACCAGAATGCCAGTTTTAAATTAGTTAGTAAATTAAATCTGCAGGGAATTAAGTTGCCCCGGAGGCGTTTCCTGCGTCTTACCTGCCAGTGGAAATTCAAATCCAGCAGGTGCGGATATTCAGGTGGTCAAACGGCCTGCAACCACACCATTCAGCGATGCCTGGAATTAAATAACCGGATCAGATTTGGCGGCTTTCCCGGCACGGGCGCAGCCTTGCGGCAGATATGGATAGGATCTTGAGAACAGAAGATCTCATCGAGAAATATCGCGGGCGACCATATGATTTCCCTGCCTGGGATTGCTATAGGTTGATCACTGCCTGGTACCGAGATCTCGGTCATGAATTGCCGGATTATCGGTACGCTGAGGATTGGGCTAAAGAAGGAGAAAACATTATCTTAGAGAAATATCATGAATGGTGGGAAAAAGTATCGTCGCCCAAGATTCATGATGTGATCTTGTTTTACCTGCGTCAGACCGTGAGTCATGCCGGAATCTATCTCGGCATGGTCAATGGAGAAGAGATGTTCATCCATTGCTCCGAAGGAGCCGGCACCGCACTAGAAAGAATGAATCGATGGCGCCGTCGGGTATATGGATTTTTTCGGCTGAGAGAAAGACGATGATCGACTTGAAATATTTTCCTGTTTCTCTGGAGGGATTTTACATTTCCGGATCTCTGGCCCCAAGATCGCTTTTGGCTGGACTGACGGAATTTGGGGAAGGTCATCGTCTGGATTGTCCTGATTTTCTGACCAGGAGATTAACCATCGAAGTAAATGGAGAAATTATAGAACCGGCCCGGTGGATTGAGGTCGACCTGAAAGACGGGGATGTCGTCGTGATCTCTCCGGATATCGGCCGACAGGGACTCGGTGGCGTAATAATGGCAGTAGCGGGCATCGCTTTAGTCGTGGCTGCCCCATATCTGGCGCCGTACCTGGGGGTCACGGTCGCCGGTATGAGAACATTTGGGACGATGGTAGCCATAAGCGGCACATTGAGCGCAGGCCTCAGCTTGCTTACTCCTGATCCTTCTACTCCTAGCTTTGGTCTTGTCGGCCAGGATCTTGCGGCCGGCTCCCCAACATATTCTGCCGAGATGCAGGTCAATCCCACGGATCCCGGCCTGCCGGTGCCCATTATCTATGGCACGCATAAGGTCACCCCTCATCTGATCAATGCCTTTTTGACGCAGGATCTTAATATAATCTGGAACTATGTCTTCCAAGATGACACAGCCTCCTCGCAATCTGCCCAGGGATGGATCAATGTTTTTGCTGTCACCAAAACGGGGATCGGAATCCAATTTAGACTTAGGAATCCTCAGCCTTGGGTGGGATCCGAAGGCGAATATACGATGCAGGCCGGGTGTGCTTTCAAAATCGAATATGCCCAGGTCGGCACGGAAAATTGGGCCATCTGGCGCGAGATATTTTGGGTACCTGGCGCCTATGCCCATTATTATCAGGATACGATCCAGATTCAGGAGCTCGCGGAACAGCAATGGAAAGTCCGGGTTACGAATGTTTCCCAGGCGGGCAGCCAAGGAGATACCTGGTGGTCCGAACTTAAAGTCAAGGCCAAGTCAGACATTCATGATGCGGAAGATACGCAGCATTTGTATCTCCTCTATGGCATCTGTGAGGGCGAGATCGATGGCATTTCGGGGATTGAGATAAATGACAGACCCATCGCCAACTTTGCCAAACAACCCGAGATCTGGACCCGGCCGGGAACGAACAATCAAGATCCTATTCCAGGATTCAGGGAAATTCATAATTTCAAATCAGCGGGCGGCAGTGGGATAAAGCTAACTCAAAACACGCCGCAGATAATCACCACGGATGGAAACAACATTAGCGCGGTTGTCGTTCATTTACAGAGCCCTCAATTCTACCGGCAACGATCTGATGGGTCCATCATCTATAACTCGGTGGATCTGCGCATCGAATATCGCGTGAGCCCTTCCGGGGAATGGCATTCCCAGGATTTCACCATCCAGGGAAAATCGAGATCCACGATGAAGCGCCTTTTCCGGATTCCGGGCTCATCTTACCTTTCCCCGAATACTTACGACATCCGCGTCACTCGCCTTTCACCGGATCAGACGGAATTCACTGTGGCCAGTGACATATATCTGATGGGCATCGACGAGATACAGGATGTTAATCTATCCTATCCCGGGACAGCTCTGCTCGCCATTCGCGCTTTAATGACTGGGGAGCTCTCGGGATCTCTGCCGCGAGTTTCTTGCATCGTCCGGGGCCTTAAAATCTACCGCCTGCAAACTCAGGATGTGGCCTGGTCGAATAATCCTTTCGATTGCCTATATGATCTTTTTACAAATGATAATTATGGTCTGGGTGGATTGATCGATTCTTCCGATATAGATATTTCCCTTTGGACTTCAGAGGCCGCCTACTGCGACGTCTTGGTGGACGGCGAGAAAAGATTCTGCCTGGATATTGTCCTGGATTCGCTCAATGAGGCCCTCGATATCATATCCCAGATCTGCCTGAATTTTCGCGGCATCCCAATCATTTCCGGAGACGCGATTCAAATCAAAATCGATAAACCTGAGACTTCGACTCAACCTTTTACGATGGGCAATATAATTAAAGATTCATATTGCGAGCGATTCCTGAGCATCTCCCGGCTGCCGAATGTGCTCGAAATCCAATTTTGCAATAAAGACAAGAATTACGAGAGAGATTTTTTGCAAGTTCGGATGTCAGATAACGAGGAAAAAGAAGAAGTCAAGCGAATTTCTCTTATCGGAACAACCCGCCCATGCCAGGCAGCGAGAATTGGGAAATACCTTTTAAAATCCGCCAGGCCACTCATGCACCAGATCAACCTGGGCGCGATGATAGATGCCCTACGTAGCCAACCCGCGGATCGCATCGATTTTGCCCATGATGCGCCCGGGCTGGGAATCAGCGGCCGGTTGGCCTCCGCGGCACAGACTCAAACCCGCATAGTCCTTGATCGGGATGTGACCATCGAATCAGGGTCCTCCTATTGCGTATTTTTGCGTCTGGCTGATGATGTTCTGCAGACCAAAAATGTGGATGAGGCTACCACTACGGGAGGCAATTATCCCTGGACAGGCAAGATAATCTACATGGAAGGCACGGGCTTTACGACCATCCCGCCCGAAAAGACTCCTTATTCCTTCGGCATCATCAATGCCGAAAAAAAATCATACCGGATAAGCACGATTTCCCGGCTGCCATCCCTGGATTTTCAGGTGGCGGCCTATGAATATGACGAATCAATTTACGATGAGACTGGCGTTGTCGTAAGCACGCCGTTTTATTCGATGATACCCAGTCCTATGGCACCGCCGCCTGCCGTGACTGACTTGGCTCTTTCTGAGGCAGCCGATCAATTGGGAATTATCATCTCTTTTAATATCCCCTCTCCGCGCCTGAATTTCGATTTCGCAGCCATCCAGATATCCATCGATGGGATGCATTTTTACACCGAGAAAAACGTCCGGGACAATTCGCCGATCCTACTCACCGGAATCTTAAGCGGTCAACAATATACGATCCGCGTAGTTTCCTACAATTCCCGGGGAATACCTTGCAAGACACCGCCCAGCGCGATTATTACGCTTATCGGTCCGGCTTTTAGGCCTCCGGCAGTGCGAAATCTCCAGCTCAAAGATCAGGGCAATGAACAGATTTTTCTGGGCAATGACGCCCAATTTACTTGGACCTGGTCAGATATCCAAAAAGATATCGACTATTTCTCTCATTTCCGGGTGCAGATTCTAATAGATGGGGAGGTCAAGCGCAAAGAGGTAACCAAAGACAAATCCTACAATTATACCCTGGCCAAAAATGCTCAGGATAATGGGAAACCACACCCTTCTTTCACGATTAAAGTTTCGGCCATCTCAAAGGGGATGGAATCTGACACAGCCAGCCTGAGCGTGTCCAATGCTCTTCCTCCAACGCCAGTTAACTTGACGGCTGTCGGCGGTTTCCGTTCAGTGGTTTTTGCCTGGGAAAAATCCCTTCAACCTGATCATCGGGATTGGCTCATCCGGACCAAGGTAGGCGCGGCCAACTGGTCCTCCTGGAAAGCCATCGCAGAAAACTCCTATCAGCGCAACCTGACCCAACCTGAAATTGATTCTTATGGTATTTCTGCAGGAATCCAGATTGAAGTCAAGGAAAGAGATAATTTCTTCCAATCCTCATCCACGGCGGCCAACGCCAGTTCCTCTGCCGAGGCGATTAGGCAGATCGATCTGACTGGGAGCGCTTTCCAAATTGTTCCTACTGATTCTGATGGAAATCCTATCAGCACCTTGAAGGTGTTGTATGATGCCGTTCTTTCCTCTGGTGGCGTGGCTTATGATGGTTCTGTTACCGAGGATTGGATTCAGTATGAGTTCCCGGTTTCGCACATTTTCAATCAAGTTCTCATCTGGGCGTCTGCATCGATGAATTGTTATGTGGCCTATTCGGAGAATGGTTCGACGTGGAACTATCTAAAAGGGGAGACTGACCACACCCTCGACGCTAACGGAAAGCTTTTAGAAGCAGCCAACCAGGCTGATGCCCAAACGAATTATTGGACCACTGGCGCATCTGGATTGGTTAAAGCGCTTTGGCCTTACATGCGCCAAGGCCGGTATTTGCGCCTATATATCAAGTCGGCGGTCACCCTTTACGAACTTAAATGGTGGACTTATGTGATCGCTGATGAGATCGATGCTGGCGTCCTTCATTTGGCCAGGGGAATAAGCATTGCCTCTGTGGAAGACAGCCAGAATGCTGTGATAATTAACACGAACGGCCTGCGCGCGTATAGCGGCGGCGTTCAGAAGGTGAATATCTCTCCCACTGGCATTACCATTTCGGCTGGTTCTGGATATGCCAACCTCTCAGATAAACCCACCCAATTAAGTAATATCAACGCATCAGAGGGAATGAAATTAAGTGGGATTGAATCGGGTGCTGATGTTACTGGGACTCACCAAGCTGCTTCAATCGCAGGTCAAGGTGCTCTTGCTACACAAAGTAGTGCCGATTTCGCCACTCAAGTTTCGGGTGCCCAAAAACCAGAAAACAATGCCACTGTTGGGGCAAATTGGAGTACCAACCTGACAAACAGACCCACTGAATTGACTGACGGTAGAGTAGCAACGGCCCTTCATGCTGACGGTTATCTCAAAAGCAAAGTTCTTCCTGGATCAAACATTGGGACGCCGGGGGGAGCTGGGCTATTCTTGGGCGCTGATTGTTTGGGATATTATTCGGGTTCGGAATGGAAAGTTTTCATCAAGAGTGACGCGACTTTCACGCTCAAGGGTGATGCTAATAATCTTGTTTCTTGGGATGGCGTGACTCTAACTATCAAGGGCGCTATTGTGATCCAGAGTGGATTAGGTTATGGAAATCTTTCTGATAAACCGACTCAGTTGAGTCAGATAAATACTTCTGAGGGAACAAAGTTGAGCGGAATTGAAGCTGGCGCGGATGTTACCTCCACTCACACTGCTGCTGCAATTTCCGGTCAGGGAGCTTTGGCCACACTCAATGCTGCTGATTTTGCTACGCAAGTCTCAGGTGCTCAGAAACCCGAAAACAATGCCACTGTTGGGGCAAATTGGAGTACCAACCTTACAAATAGACCTACTGAACTGACTGATGGGAGGGTGAGTGCGGGATTGAGTTCCTCCGGATATTTGGTTAGTTGCGCTGATCCGGCGGTTCCTGCTCCCGTGGCTGGTGGGGCGGGTCTGTACCTTGGAAGCGATTATCTTGGGTACTATTCTGGATCAGCGTGGAATGCCTACATCAAAAGCGACGGAACCTTCAAGTTCTATGGCGCTGCGGACAAGTATATCGAATGGACTGGGGCCGCCCTGAATATTCGCGGCGCTCTGACTGCTGATGACATAGTGGCAGGGATTTTGACTGGTAGGCACATTAGAACTGCCTCTTCTGGTGCTCGCGCTGAGATGTTTCCAAATGCCAATACGGGCTTAGTGATCTATGATGATGCTGCTGCTGAAGTTTTAAAAGTATTGGTTGGAGGAACTGATGTTGGGGATGTGATCATTGGAAATTACTCTGGTGGAAAGGGGCTGAAGTGGGACAAATCTGCCGCAGCTTTCTCAATCGGAAAAAGTAGCCAACTTCTCGGGGCTGAGGCTTATGTAAATAGCAATATTTATTTCCACTCTTTCTTTGAGTCCCTTGATGGTTGGGGAGTTAGTGTAATTGGAACTGGAAGTGTAACACATCAGACCACATTTGTTCGATTGCAGGGAGTAACAACGAACGATGCTGCCTTTATGCGTTTCCATCGAATCGGCTTGATTAGAACAACATCGTGGGGAAGTAATAGGAAATTCAAAACAAAAATTAGGATGGATGCGGTGGCAAGTCAGAGGGCCTATGTTATTTCGGGTTATTGCACTTATTCAAACCCTACACCTGGGCATTTTGGCTTTTACATTAACGGATCGACTATATATGGAAGCTGTGCGAATGGTTCGGCACAGAGCACAGTAGATTTAGGTACGTCTATTTCCGGCAATTGGCAACTTTTGGAGGCAATCTTTACACCTGGTAACAATGTCGAATTTTTTATTGATGGAGTTAGTAAGGGCACACTTAGCACAAATTTGCCAAGTACTGGTGTCTATCACCAATCTCTTATGATGTATCAGATTGTGGCTGATGCGGCTGTCACAAGCTATTTGGACACATCCGAGTGTATCGTTTTGCAGGATTAGATATTTACTATGAAGAGAATATTTTTTTTGCTAATTTTTTTGCTTTTTTCTTCGAGTTCATCCGCCACAGAACCTTGGTCAACTCAAGATATTGTGCTTGAAAGCACTTGGCTTGCTTTTCATTTAATAGATTGGGGGCAGGCCTTAGATATTGCTGACCAACTAACTAAATATTCAGAGGTAAATCCCATCTTGGGCAAGCATCCGAGTCGGGATAAAGTTCACTTATACTTCGGGGCAACGGCTCTTGCCCATCTTGGTATAACTTATATCTTACCTCAGAAATATCGTCCTTACTGGCAGATGATTACAATTGGAATTTCAGCTACTAATGTCTTTTATGGATTTTCTGCGGGGCTACACATAAGATTTTAGCAGGAATTGGCAGATTGGGGGAAATTAATGAGTGTCTATAATGTGGGCACAGTGACTGTCACGAATGGAAGTAACGTAGTTACGGGCTACGGGACGTCATTCTCGGCCAATGTGAGTGTAGGAGACAGGTTCATACGGCTGGGCGACGCCGTCTGGTATACCGTCTCCTCGGTGGATAGCAACACGCAACTCCATCTTTCGTCGAACTACGGCGGGGCGTCGGGAAGTGGCCTTTATTATGAAATTTACAGAGATTTTACCCCCAATGCGAAATTGCCCAAGTTGTACGGGGGGGATCGGGCGGATTGGCCGGTCGTCATCGCTGACTTGGCGGACAAGATTGACAATTGGGCGTTGGGTTGGAACGAGACGCCCTTCACTTGCACTTATGCGTCCGCCACTTCTTTTACTTGCTCCGGCGACAAAACATCCTTGTTCACGACAGGGACCCGACTTAAGATTGTTCATGCCGGTGGGACGACTTACCACAACGTCACCGGTTCATCGTATTCCGCGCCCAATACTACGGTGAATATAGACGGAAGTATCTCGACGCCGATCTCGCAGGTTCAGCATTCGCTCATGATCATGGGGGCCAATGGCCCGTTGCAGAATCCCGTCTTTGCCACGATCAAGCTGACTAGCCTGACAGATGGGTACGTTCCGTACCACGTCAGCGATGCAGCGGGGTTGGCGAATAGTGGACTCTATTGGGATAGTGTCAATTTGAGGTTGGGCATCGGGACGACGACGCCAAACGCTCCTTTGTCTCTTATTGGTGGATCAGATATTAGATTCTTGGTCTATGATGGTAGGAAAATAGCAGAAGGCGGAAATGGGGTTTTTGTAGGTTTTAGTATAGATATGCCAACAAATTCATTTAATATGCTGGCTCATAGTTTGGGCTTTCTCCTCTTTGGCAGATTTACTAACATGAATGATTTGAATAATATAACGGAGTTTATGAGGATAACCAATGCTGGCAACGTCGGCATCAATCAGGGCAACCCAATAATCTCCGGTACAGGCAAGTTACACATGACTGCCGACACCTTCCGGCTCGACACAGCTCGTACTCCTGCGAGTGCAGGCGCTGCGGGAAATGCAGGAGAATATTGCTGGGATGCAAACTATCTGTATATATGTATTGCTGCCAATGCTTGGCAAAGAGTAGCGCATAGTAGTTGGTAATCTGGGGAGGTCAAGAAATGAGTTGGCTTTCCAATTGGTGGGATAAGTGGATAGGTCACACTTCCGATGATTTGCGTAACTTTGGCTGGAGAATTAGCGAATACTTCAGGGTGGAGGTGGAATCGGCAAAATACGTCGTCGATCTAAGGATGGGATTCAAACGGGAGGGCAAGTGGCGGATTGGCCAATTAAGAATCTGGAAGCCTGTCGAGCAGAACTTTTGGAATGGGATGTTTACCGCAAATATCTACGTCTCTCAGGTGAGGTTCCTCCGCCGGACGATTCCGTTTTGGCTTCCACGTATGAATCTTGTTATTAGGTATAGTAAGGATCATCCGTGGCTTATTGGTGTTGGTTGGTTGTTTGACAGGGGAGAATTTGGATTTAAATTTGCTCATATGTGTTGGTGGAGTGAAAAGTATGAATACGGTTGCACCGAACCAAGGGGTTGGGACGAAGGTTCAATCTAAATGGGAGGCATGCAAATGAAGAAAATCAAGCTCTATAAAAAGAAGGTTTTGGTTGACCGCCAAGGCGTGCCTGTTCAAGAAATAGAATTGAGGTCTATTGAATTTATGAAAGTTGCGTTGGAATTGTATCCGGGCAATCTGCGAGGATTGGAAAAACTTGCGCAGGCATCCGCGCTTTACGCCAGACTGAAAGGGGTGACTCCTGACATGGAGGAGCTGCTCCTGGAAGAAAGTGAATACGTGTTATTAAAGGAGTCGATAGACCAGGCGACAGGGTGGTCGCCTTTAATTTTACATTTCCCGGAGTTCTTGGATTCCATAAGAAGCGCCGAAAATGTCGTTTTGAGATAAGGTTTTTCCTTTTAACCCTGTTGTTTTGATCGGGCCGATAATATCTGGATTTCCGCCGCTTTTCTCATCTAAAATCGACCCCACAAAACACTACCCGATACGTGTATCTTGCCTCTCGTTATTCTCTCCATTCTCACTTATCCACAGACTTATCCACAGATTTTTCCAGAAAGTTTGACAAAATTTCCAGAACCGTTTGACAAGCCATACGAAGCAATAAGCGGAAGGAAAGAGATAACTTACACTTGAGCAAAGCCCTTGGTGCCTGGGACCGGAATCGAACCGGTACGGTGCTGAGCACCAAGGGATTTTAAGTCCCTTGCGTCTACCAATTCCGCCACCCAGGCATATGGGTCAGTGTTTTTTTATTATATTGTTCCCCTATTTTTTTTCAAGGCATTTTTGGCGGCAAATTTTTCCCCTTGGAAAAAGGGAATTTCTTTGATATTTTACTTTGAAGAAGGCTGGTGAAAGCTGGAGGTCCAATGGAAACGGAGAATGGAGAGACAACCAAGAAACCTGAAGAAGCAAAAATTTCTTCCCCTGATCAAACGCTTCCGCCAGAGGAGCCCATCGTATTGAAAAAGCTCTACCCCGAGGCCAAACAGGACCTCGACGCTCTCTTTCCGGAACCCCCCATGAAAAAGCTGCTCAAAGATTTGGCCCGCACTCGGCGAAAGAACGAACGCTTCCTGAAAAGAATCAACCTTGGAGAGATCTCCTCTGAAGAGGAAGACGAATCAGGCTAAATTCTGGCGCACGACAAAAAAATAATTCTGGGAATTCTTTCCGCTATTGTCCTGGGGCAGTGAAGGGGAGCAAGCTCAGAAGTCAGGGTCGCTCAAGGTCAAAAGAGATGGAGGCGGCACCCGGATTTGAACCGGGGAATCGCGGTTTTGCAGGGCGTTCAGATGGTAACCACAAGGCCTCGATATTGCTTATGTTTTAATAGGTTATGTCCAATCTGTGGGCCGCAATCGCCCGCCAAATGATTTAAACGCAGTCCCGTTTTGACACCATGCGGACACCGTTGACCGGCAATCTGGACACCAGCAAGCTGCTAAACCCGCCGCATAACCCGTCTATAAAAACGAAAGCCAGCTTGATGAGGGCTGGTTTTCATAGACTGACGACTTCACCTACACTTCAGCCAAGGGCTTCTTTACTGACTGATCATTACGGGTAAAATTGCGTGGCCCGATTCAATAAATGTTATCGATATCGAAAGCTTATCGATGATCAGGATACAGATGGAGATATTGCAGATAACGCGAATATTTGTCCAAATGTCTGAAACACAGTAAAGAAATCTTAAAATGCTGATCCATAAAGATTTTTTATTTAGGAGGCGGGGTCTTTTCGGGCGGGGGAGGAAGCTTTTCTACCTTCACTTTTGAAATCCTTTGCCCTATCATTTCCACAACACTAATTCGCTTCTCTTCTATAACTACGGTCTCGCCAACTTGCGGAATCTTCTGCAATACCGTCATCAGGAATCCTCCAAGGGTTTCATATTCCGGCGATTCCGGAAATTGCAGATTAAAGTCTTCCCTTAGATCCCTCAGACTGACGGAGGCATCGATCTGCATGGTCCCGTCAGCAAGTTTCACTACTGGATTTTCAACATCATATTCATCGCGAATCTCTCCAACGATTTCTTCTAATAGATCCTCGATGGTCACCAGACCCGAAATTCCTCCATATTCATCTACCGCCAAAGCCATATGGCTTCTCTTCCTTTGCATTTCTCTTAATAAGAGACTGATTTTCATGGTCTCGGGGATGGAAAAGGGGGCCTTAATCATTTTACGGATATCGACATCCCCCGTTCTTGCAAGATTCGTGAGGAACTCTTTGGCATGAAGCACCCCCCGAATATCATTCAGCCCTTTTCCAAAAACCGGGTAACGCGAGAATTGCTCCACTTCAATGAGTGCCATGATATCTTTTGGGGTCTGATCGATCTGAATTGCTACCATCCCGGTGGCTGGCACCATGACCTCTTTGACTGACATGTCTGTGAATTCAAAAATGCTTTGGAGGATTTTTTCTTCCGTCGGCTCGAATACGCCATGCTTTCCCCCTTCTTTGATCAGCAACTTCACCTCTTCCTCAGTGACGTATGCCCGTTCGGTAAAAGGTTTTCTCCCCGAAGGGCTGAGCACAATGGCCGTACTGAAGGTAAGGATTTTGACAAAAATGTTGGAAACTTTTGAAAAAATATCTATCGACCTTGCTGTGCGCAGGCCTATGGCTTCAGGATGGGCCAAGGCGATCGACTTCGGCACCAATTCTCCGAAAATCAAAGAAAAATACGTAATAATGACCACGACGATTCCTACTTGATGGGGACTTTTTGTAGGATTGGTTTAATAACTTCGATTGCCGCTGCCCCTCCAATCGCCGAGGCGAGGACTCCTACAATCGTAATGCCAATCTGGATGGTGGCCAGAAATCGGTCCGGTTCTTCCTTGAGTTTCAAAAATATTTTCGCATTCTTTTTTCCGGCTTCCGCCAACTGTTTGATATGGCTTTTCCGAGCCGTTACCACCGCAATCTCTGTTCCAGATAAATAACCATTCACGAGAATGAGAATAAAGATCAAAAATATGTCAATAAAAAGGTCATCCATTCTTTTCCTCCATTTATGCTTCTAAGTCTTTAAAAGTAATTGAAATCGCCAAGGAAAATGGAACGAAAACCTGATAATTACGGATTGAATGGGTGGATAACGACTGAAAGCCGCAGCGGCTGTAGGCCGTCCACCGACCTATTTTCTATATTTTATATCTGTTCTACAAAAATAATTAAACCCTATCAGTGTGAATGACCCGTTAAATCATCATGGGCATGTTCAGCGATGCGATGGTGTTTCTCGCCCGATGCGTTCACAGGATCAATATGGATCGTGGCGTTGGAAAGATATCGCAAATGATGCAAGAGCTGATGTCTGACTTCTGTGGCGATTTCGTGCCCTGCCTCAACAGAAAGCTCTGGACTAACGGCTATATTTAGTTCTGCATGAAGCCGGTGGCCCAGCCACCGTACTCGCACTTCAGAGACCTCCCGCACTCCTGGGGCATGATTCACCGCATGTTTAATCTCGTCAATTACCTCCGGGTCTACGCCGTCAAGTAGGCGTGTAAAAACAGACTTGCCAGATTCCCATACGATGCGGAGGATGGCAACGGTAATAAGAAGACCAACGATAGGGTCTGCCAATGGATAGCCGAACCAAACTCCAACCGCACCGAAAAGCACGGCCAAACTGGTCAGGCCATCTACACGGGCATGATACCCATCGGCGATGAGGGCTGCGCTGCCAATCTCTTTGCCAACCTTGATGCGAAATTGGGCTACAGCCTCGTTACCGAAGAAACCGACGATGGATGCAACGATCACCGCCCAAAGATACGTCACCGTTTGCGGGTGAAAGAAGCGGTAAATGGATTCGTAGCCAGCAACAACGGCGCTGAACAAGATGGTGAATACAATGGCGACACCTGCCAAGTCTTCCACTCGTCCATAGCCATAGGTAAACCTATGGCTTGGTCTTCGCCGCGCAAGCGTAAAAGCAATCCATAGCGGGATAGCAGTGGCGGCATCGCCAATATTGTGGATCGTGTCCGCGAGAAGCGCCACACTCCCAGAAAGCAGGACGACAACAACTTGAAAAAGGGCAGTGGCGAGTAATCCAAGGAATGACCACTTGATAGCCCAAATTCCTCGCTGAGTTGTAAAAATAGACGGGTCTATCGCACCGTGGGTATGGCCATGGGCATCGTGTCGGTGATTGTGTTCATGCGATTGGCTTTTCTTGTGGGAATCTCGGTGATCAAACATATCATTTCATTTTTTCCGAATTGAAATATAAGTCTTTTTTATTTTACCTCTTTGATAAACAGCTTTCAACAAGCAAACAGACACTTTATACGGGGCACCATTACGGCTGTGGTTTCATAGCCGCGTTTGCGGCCTTGAAAATTCTTCTGACTGCAATCGACCGGAATCAAAGGGCAAAAAAGAATTCTGCTGGCGCACGTATGGTTTTTCTTGCAATTATTTTGCGACTCGCCTAAACTAACTCAAAAGTGAATAGTGCGCGCCGAACCGAAGCCGGTGCTTCTACCCAAAGGAGAGGGAGGAAGCACCGGCTTCTTTTTTAGGTGGAGATAAACATGAAACACAAAAGGAGAGATTTACCGTATCGGTTGAGGGTGAAAAGGGCGCAGGCCAATCTACCGCTGAAACAGACGTCGGCACTGCTGGGCGGCAAGCCTTCAATTTACACCCTGCACGCTTTAGAGACCAGGAAACAGCAGCCGACACCGGCAGAGGAGATCTTACTTAAAGCGTTCCTGCGAATGTCTCCCTCTGCCATTGGGGCGAAGGTACGAGCGATGGAAGTGGAACGCTGGGGGAATAAACCATGATTACACTGGGAAGGCCAATACTGTCACGGCAAATGAGATTTCGACGGAAGGGTAAGAGCATAGAAGATATTATTCAGGAGGAATGCGGGAAGCGAAAGGTGAGCGAGGAGGAGTTAAGGAAGGGAAATAGAAGGACGCTTGTTATCGAAGTGCGGGCAGCGATCGCCCACCGGAGTAAGGAGGAACTCCGGGTGTCTGGCGCTGAGATCGCCCCTCATTTGGGGGTCAATACGTCTAGCATAAACCGGGCCTTAGCGAAAATGGATCAACTGCGAGTATTAAAAGTTATGCATCGCGTAAGAATCGACGTCCCCAAAATTATGGTCACCGGCTCCATTAGGCCCGCCAATTCAAATTTATCAGATTATTGCTTATAAACCCAATAGGCGAAATCCACGGGCAACGGCAAAGGAACCTCTTACCTTATGGTTTAGGGCATGCAAGGCTCTACCCCTTCCATTTGCAGTCTGGGTGGTTTATAAAAGGTATGAATCTAAGAATGTTTGAAGCCCAGGCCGGTGAGAATTGCTAGCTTTCCGGGCTAAAGCTTTAAATTATTTAGTTATCAGTCTTATAAATGGAATCTCGAAGGCCAACAAGATGGATGATCATTTCGTCTGATGCTTCATCGTATCTATAGATAATCCGATATTTACCTACGCGGCGTTTGAAAAAACCGCTTAGACCTCCACTTAAAGGAAAATGTGTTACAAGAAATCGATTAACCCAGAGCCAATCAATCTTTTTCATTAAACGCTCAAATTCGTTGCGCGGAATATCCTTAAAGGCATCTGGATCGAATCGAAGCGCCATGAATTTTTTAAAAATTTAATTTTTTGCGGATTTCGGTTGGAGAAGCAAGAAAATCATGTGGGATCTTGGATGACCTTAATAATCTCTCCTTGATTTCCGGTCTTAATTCAAGGCCTTCATCTGGGTCGGGCAAATTCTCTTCTAGTTCCTCTATTAATGCGTTGAGCCGTGTTATTTCCATTCTTAATTGTGGGATTTCAGCAAGGCTAGTTGTTCGTGCTGAGAGAATATAATTATATTGATCTGCGGGAAAATCGTCTTGATCTTGGAAGGGGCCAGCGTATTCAGCATCGGCGGGTTCTTCAAGCCTTTGAAATTCCACACTGAATAGAGGCTCATTCAAAGTAATCGTTACAGGCTCAGGTCCAACATTTAGAAGATTCATTGTCAATCGTCCCCTAAAACCCGGATCAAGCTGCAATCCTCCAAAAGCGTTTATTCCTTTTCTGGCGAATGTCGACCGTATTCCAAATCTGCCACAAATATCCAGAGGAAGTTTCAATTTTTCCCTGGATATAACGCCAATCATTTGTCCCGAATGGATCTGATAACTGGGTTCTTTTTCAGTCAATTCAATTACTATTCCGAGTTTTTCGGAACTTAGGGGGCTAGCAAGAATTTTGCGTCCAAGAAGGAGATCATATGAGGCGGGCTGGATCAATTTGTGATCAAATGGCTCGATTACCAAATCGCCTTTTTTTACCAATTCAGCAATTTTTTTGCCAGGTAAAGTACTCATTCCAGCCACCCTCCTTTCTTTTTTATACATTCTACTCGGTCTATCCGAAGAAAGCAAGTTTCAATAACAATTACACTTTGAGATATGGAAACGTCAACTACGGTTCTAACCCTAAAACGAGGCGAAAGCCCACGTTGGGGTCCCGGCTGACGAGCGGGGCGACGGCCCCGGAGGCACACCACAGGTACTTCGGGTTGTCGATCCAGCTCCCGCCCCAGAACGTCTGGTGCGATTCCCCAACAAGCCAGTCCTGGCACCACTCCCACACATTCCCGTGCATGTCATACAGCCCCCAAGCATTCGGCGTCTTCTTACCCACGGGATGCGTTCTCCCTCCGGAGTTGGCATCATACCAGGCATAGTCGGCGAGCCTGTCCACATCACTGCCGAAGCTGAACGCGCTTTGCCTTTGGCTTCCCGCACGGCAAGCATATTCCCACTCTGCCGCCGTAGGGAGACGATATTTATCCGTTCCCTCCCTTTGGTTCAGCCGCCTGATAAAATCTTGAACATCATCCCAGGATACCCTCTCCACAGGACAGTCATCACCGCAATCTTTGAAAAGAGACGGATTGTTCCCCATCACCTCCTTCCACTGCCCCTGGGTGACCTCATATTTCCCCATATAGAATGCTTTGCTGATCTCCACCTGCGGATCTTCGTAATCGTGTTTTCCAAATTCATACAATAAACGACCCTTGGTGAATCTTCCAGCAGGTATGAGCACAAACTCCGTACTGATGGAATTGGTAAAGATCTTCAAGAATTGCCGAAGGAAATCACCAAAAGGCATATCAGAATAATATTTATCATGGATGCCTTCTGCTATTTCAATAAAGGAAAGGGAAGAGCCAGTCGGTTTGGCTTCCCTTCCTGACTTCAAACTGGACCCACGGGCCTAAACTTTGACCCGACTCTACCGGACTCCAGAGGTGTTGTGAAAATCAACGGGACTTGGTAGGTAAAAACGGGACTTTGCGGGACTTTTCTGGACTACGGAGGACAAAGGAAGCAGAAACAAAAAAAGGGCTGCAAGTTATTGATTTCCTTGCAGCCCTTTGATTTCTCGGATGGAGGCGGCATCCGGATTTGAACCGGAGAATCGCGGTTTTGCAGACCGCTGCCTTACCACTTGGCTATGCCGCCCTGAAGCGGATTATGGGTTAAAGGTTAGAGGTAATAGGCAAATGGATAAAGAAAAAATGGAGCGGGAAACGGGATTTGAACCCGCGACTTCAACCTTGGCAAGGTTGCACTCTACCGCTGAGTTATTCCCGCTCAATATTTTCCAAATCCAGGCATATTTTAGAAAAACAACCTTTCCTTGTCAAGATCAAAACAGGTTATGGGTCATGGGCGATAGGTTATGAGGGACAAGGAATAGATAGCCAATCCTATGGCCTTTTGCCTATCGCTTTTCGCCTTTCTTTTGATGCTCTCGGTAAAATTTGTGGAAGTAATCAAATCCGGACCAGAGGGTAATCCCCAAAGCAACCCATAGGAGCATCATCCCGAGCAGATGGAAGTTAATCCCTAAGTACTCGTAGTGCAGCAGCAGTCCGATCAAAGAAATGCACTGGAAGACCGTCTTGGCTTTTCCCCAACGGCTGGCAGCGATAACTAATCCCTCAGCAGAGGCAATTCCCCTCAGACCCGTAACGGCCACTTCTCGCCCCACGATCAGAACAACTACCCAGGCCGGAATGCGACCTAAAGGAATAAGCATGATGAAAGCAGAGTTGATTAAAAGCTTATCGGCCAACGGGTCCAGTAATTTTCCAACAGCAGTCTCACTCTTCTGTTGGCGGGCGATATACCCGTCCAGAAGATCTGTCAGGGAGGCGAGGCCGAAAGAAAGAGAAGCCAGGAAGCTCCCCAATGGGCCGGGGAAGAAAAGGCATATCACTACAAAAGGGATGGCTAAAATACGAAAAAAGGAGAGAAGATTGGGAACATTCCAATTGATCGCCCGACCCTCTTCCTTGGTAGCGACCCCTATGGGTTTTTCCATAGTAAAGAAAACCAAATTTCAGTTGGTAGAATCAGAAGAATGATGGAGTCTTCTAAGCTCGTCGCTGTATTTCTGGAAGTAACGCAATACCCGCTTGACGTAAACACGGGTTTCCTGATAGGGAGGAATGCCCCGATAACGGTAGACCGCCCTCTCTCCGGCATTGTAAGCGGCTAACGCCAAATGAAGATCCCCCCGAAAAAGATCTAAGAGATAACGCAGGTAGCGTACCCCGCCTTCGATGTTATCCTCTGGATGAAAAGTATCGTTTACCCGGAGAGCATAGGCTGTACCTGGCATGAGTTGCATCAGTCCTCTGGCCCCTACTCGGGAGATGGCCGCAGGATTGAAATTTGATTCCGCTTTTATTACAGCCTTAACCAGAGCATAATCCACCCTGTATTTCTCCGCGGTCCTCCAGATCAACGGATCATATTTCTCAAAACTTGGCCCCAGCTGAAAATGAACCGGCTTTTCTTTCAGAATAAGCTTAAATTTTCCATGCGTGGGAACGTTGGTGAAATGGATAACCCCATTTTCATCCACGTATTTATAAATATCTGCAAAGGAAGCGGGTGTCGCTACTAAACAAAAGGCCACCCCTCCAGTAAGAATAAGGATGATAATATTTTTCCCTGAATTTCTCAGAGGTTGCCCCCTTTTGGACTCTTTCCGAACTTCTTAACCGGTAAAGTAAGCAAATCATCCCGGATTTATAGATTAGCTTATCGGCTTCTATTATGCAATAAGTAAATACATTTATATTTTCGGCCAATTGCGCCAGTTTGCCAGGAAAGATTAGGGAGGATAATTTGTTCATACTCGGGAGTATAGAAAAAAGTATAGAGGCTAAGGAGGATTCGGAGGATAACTCTCTTCAGGTTTTCGGCAAGACATTGGACGACATATATTTTCTGTAACACTCCTCACTGCAGAAGAAGAGCTTCTTCCCCCCGATAGAAACGGCATAGGAATGTCTCTTAGAGACATAACACTGGCAGACCGGGTCTTGGATCATCTCTTCACCTATCTCTTCAGGTCCTTTAGCTTTTCCTTTGGGTGGGAAAAGGGCGCGCTTGACCACCCAATAAATCAATACCAGAAGGATTATGTAGAGGATTAGACGGGACACAGTCTCTGACCTGCTTCTAAGAAGGGAAGAACTTTTTCCTCTTCCGGAAGCTGCGCCAAGATTTGAGAGATTGTCTTGCCGAGCAGAGGGTGCTCATGATGGGGAGCGATATCCCGGAGGGGAACGAGGACGAATCTCCGTTCATGGAGTCGCGGGTGGGGAATCTGCAAATCGCCCTCTTTTAAGATCTCATTGCCAAAGAAAAGGAGATCCAAATCAATGACCCTGGGCCCCCAGCGTTCCCTCCGTTCTCGCCCCATGCTTCTCTCTATACCCAGGAGGAAGTCTAAAAATTCTCGGGGTTCCTGAGAGGTCTCCACAGCCACTACCCCGTTGACGAACCAGTCTTGATCTTTTTTCCCCACCGGCTCCGTTTGGTAGAAGGGAGAGCATTTCACCAGCTGATTTCTTCTATCAGCTACGATGGCTTCGATGGCCCGGTGGCAATTGCCCAGTCTATCCCCGAGATTCGATCCAATGCCAATATACACTAACATTTTTTCACCGCGGAGAGCGCCGAGAACGCTGAGATGGCGATATGATTACCTGAAAAAGACTTCAAATCCCTCCTTCCCCCCTTTGCTAAAGGGGGGATTTTATTTCCCCCTAGGTGGCGCGCGATTCGCGTGTATCGTATGCGTCATGAATGAATTAGAAAGCAAAAGTCAAAATACAAAAGGCCAGGAATAAAAGAGATTCTTGCTTTTGGTGTGTCCTTATTAATTCTATCATATCTCGGCGTTCTCAGCGATCTCCGCGGTGAAATATTTAGAAAATTTTTTTAATCCGCTCCATAGCCTCTTCGAGCCTTCGGTCCGGGACGGTCAGAGAGATACGAATATAACCTTCTCCGTGCTGGCCGTAGGCCGTGCCGGCTGCTACGACCACAGAGGCTTTCTCGAAGAGCATGGTGGTGAAGTCGATGGAAGTCATGCCTTTGGGTACGGGAATCCAGAGGTAGAAAGTTCCTTTTTGGGGTTTGCATGAAAGTCCGACTTTATCGAGAGTTTCCAGAACCAGTTTCCGACGCCGAGCATAAATTTGCAACATCTTTTTAATATTCGCGTCTTCATTGCGTAGGGCTGCAATGGCGGCATACTGAATGGCGTTGAAAATTCCAGAATCGGTGTTCTCTTTTACCTTGCAGAGGGCCGCGAGGATCTCCCTGTTTCCCACGGCCATGCCGATGCGCCAGCCGGTCATGTTGTAGGGCTTGGATAGGGAGTTCAGCTCTATGCCTACGTCTTTCGAGCCGGGGAGGGAAAGAAAACTAAGAACCTCCTGTCCGTCAAAAACGATCTCACTGTACGGATTGTCATGGCAGATGGCCATGTCATGGGCTTTGGCAAATTCAACCGCCCTGCTGAAGAAGGCCCGCGTGGCGCAGGCCCCTGTAGGATTGTTGGGGTAGTTGAGAAACATCGCCCTGGCCCGTTTCAGAATCTGAGCAGGGATTTGATCGAAGTCTGGAAGATAACCGTTCTTCTCCAGGATGGGCATGGTATAGGGTTCGGCGCTCGCCATGTAGATGCTCGCCCGGTAGGCCGGGTATCCCGGGTCGGTCATCAGCACAATATCTCCTGGGTTCACGATCCCTAAGATGAAATGATGGCAACCTTCTTTTGAGCCAATCAACCCTAAGACTTCCCCTTCCGGGTTCAACTCTACCCCGCATCTTCTCCTGTACCATCGGGCCACTTCCTGGCGGAAAGCCAGCATGCCCTTCTCCTCATCGATGGGGTACTGGTGGTTGATGGAGTCCTGGGCCTGGCGGCAGAGCTCATCGATCACACTCTGGGGTGTTGGATCCACGGGGTCCCCCACTCCCAGGTTGATGACATCAACGCCCTCAGCCCGAGCCTTGGCAATCTTATTCCTTAACGTTACAAAGAGATATGGCGGGATTTTCTGCAATCGGTCAGCAGCCTGCACGTCCTCCTCCTGGATCAAAATTTCATCTCGATTTTTCTAACATAACTTCCCTGACCTTGCAAGGGAAACGCACCCGAATAGCTCAGACCATTCCTAAAAGCTCTTTCACTTTCCCGACGGCCGAAGCGGCATCCCCGGCATAGCCGTCAGCCCCAATCTGCTTGGCAAATGCCTCTGTTACTGGAGCTCCCCCAATGATGCTCTTTAAGCCATCCTTCAGGCCGGCATTCTTAACCATTTCAACAATCGTCTTCATCTGCATCATCGTAGTTGTAAGCAATGCGGACATGCCAATAACTTTGGCTCCATGCTCTTTGGCTGCCTGAATAAACCTCTCCGCAGGAACATCAACCCCTAAATCCACCACCTCAAAACCTCCGCCCTCCAGCATCATACCTACCAGATTCTTCCCAATGTCATGCAAGTCCCCTTTCACCGTTCCCAGAACAATCTTGGCGGTGGTCATGGAAGTGGTGGATTTGGCGAGAGCAGGTTTCAACACCGCCAATCCCGCATGCATGGCCCTGGCGGCGATGAGCACTTCCGGGATGTATATCTCATTGTTTTTGAACTTAACCCCAATCTGATCCATGGCCTGGATTAAACCCTCCTTAAGAATGACTTCAGGTGTCTTCCCCGCATCCAGAGCCATTTGGGTCAACTTCTTCACGGCTTCCATATTTCCCTCGGCGAGAGCCTTATAAAACTTTTCCTGATCAATCATTTTCGTCCTCCATTCTTCTGCGTCCTCTGTGCTTTAATATGTTCTTATGTTTTCCATTTCGAATTTCGGTATTCGATATTCGGATTTGTTTTCGTGATCATGCCTTCATCGGTAACTGACCCCATTGCTGAACCATCTCAGTGATCCGGAAAAGTCTTTCAAATTTGGCGTCAGGTGGAGTGGTGTCACTCACCCCCAGAATAAACCGATCCCCGGGAGCGATCTCCTTAAATAAATTCTTCATGAATCCCTCAAATTCCTCATCCGGCATACTCTCTTCCAAAAGGGCCACGGATGGAATCCCTCCAAAAATTGTGACCTTCCCCTTGAAGGCCTTTTTCACCTCGCTGATTGTAACCTTGGTCATAGGCTGGGGGCAGATGGCTTCAGCAATATCCATCCCACTGTCGGCAATCAGGTCTAAAAGTCCTTTGTTCTCCCCATCGCAATGGCAGAGGAGAAGTTTCCCTTTAGCATGAAGCAGATCAGCTAATCTCCGGAGGTGGGGCATGATATGATCTCGGAAAAAAGGAGGGTACGTGATCATCTCGTCATAATTAGCTCCGGAGAAGATGACTTCTGCGGGTGAGTCAGATAGGATTCGGAAGATCTGATCAAAATAAGGTTCCATATCCACACAGAGTTGTTTCATCTCCTTGGGATGATCGTACATCTCGAGATAGAAAGTGGTGGCGTCGAGAAATTCTTTCATAATATGATGCATGGGGCTAGCTGAGAGGTTGGCAAAGGCTGCGGCAAATCCCTTATCCCCCACTTTTCTCTGAAACTCCAGGTAATTTTCGTAGTCTGGAATAATCTTTATATTCTTGAAAATGTACCCCACAATCTTAAAGTCTCTTGGCTCCTTAATGACGTGTTCCGAAATCCAGGTGAGGGAGGCCCCCGCCCTTTTCATCTCATCGGTGTAGAGGATTTTACAGGAGACCGAACCTAAGGGAGTATGGTAGGTGACCAGGGTGGTGTCTGCCACTCGCTTCACCTCTCTTTCCACTCCCACTAATTCTGGCCTGTAAGCCATTCCCCATAAACGATAGACGCCTATTCCCCGGTCAATATTATCTTCAGAGGAGCGGACATTCAGGAATTCAGGAACGATCTTGTGGTAATCTCCGCCAATATAATCCGCGACCTCATCCAAGGAGGCGGTCTGCTCAAACGGAGGAGGAAGCGTTCCCCTCAAGGAATTGGAATTATGCCAAAGGTCGATCCGGGGCACCCAGGGAAGCCAATCTGCTAATTCCCCCCGGGCAGCTTTGAGCATACGTTCCTTATGAGTCATTCCCAATTTTTCTTTCCCGATTAACTCACCCCTTAAAATCTTCGTTTTCTAAGGAGCCGCTTTCAGATTCTTATGGGATAATTCCCAAACCTTAGAGCTGTCTCCCTCATGGCCTGGTAATTCTCAAACCGAGCCCAGTTGGGAACGGAATTTCCAGAGCCCAGGGCAAACCCTCCACCGGGAGCAATATCGCGGATCGTCTTCTTTGTTACCTCCCGAACTTCTTCAGCCGTGCCCCTAGCCAGTAAATCGGTGTGAATATTGCCCATGATCCCGATTTTTTTCCCCGCCTTGGCCTTCACCTCGCGGATATCCATGCTGGTGGGATCAATGGGATGAATGGCATCGAAGCCGATGGAAACCAAGTCCTCCATAATGGGCCAGATATTTCCATCGGAATGGAAGAAAAAGAGCAAGCCTTGCTTTTTTGCCAACGCCGCCAACTCGTCATACCAGGGGAAGACATACTTTCTGTAAACTTTGGGGTCGATCATGGGCCCTGATCCATAAGACAAATCGTCCACCACCCAGAGAGCCCCGATATTGGGGATCTTAAACAAATCCTTTACGCCTTGAAGCTGGATCTCCCCGACTCTTTGGAAAACCCTGGATACCAGTTCTTGCTGCAGGTAGAGGCTTAGGCAAAAGTTCTGGAAGCCCATCAGCATCCAGGGCAAAGTAAAAATTTTACCTGAACAGGCGATGATCTTCATCCCATCCGGAAGATAAGATTGAACCTCGTAAAATTTGCTGAAATCCAGCTTGGCCGCCTCTTCCCAGGGAAACCGTTCGTAGTCTCCTCCGTTCGAGATCACTCCGCTCTCCTCGATGTTCCAGGGAACTACCTCATTCCCTTCATTGCGCAAAGTTTTCTGGACCACTCTATAGATGCTCGACTCTTTGGTGACCTCGCCAGGGCTCATCATTCCTACGGTCAGGGGGATAGAATCATAACCGGCCTGGACCCAGAACTCGACCTGGGATTTGAGGTCGGAGTCTTCCACTTTCCTTCCCAAGAACTGGGACTGAATTTCGTAGCCCACCAAGGCTTCGATTAAAGGAACGCGGTCTGGCTCTTCATGGTGGATCGCCTTTTTCAGACGTTCAAAATTCGGCTGGGGACTCATGGAGTCACTCCTATTTTAAGGGGGAATTTACTTGATCATCGTACTCGGCAGCCATAGAGCGATCTCGGGAAAGATTATCAGCACCACCAGGGCCAGGATCATCAGGGCGCCGTAAGGCATAGCCGCGCGGAAGATCTCTCCAACAGTGATCTCAGGGGGCGCGACGGATTTCAGATAGAAAACCCCCGGCCCAAAGGGAGGGGAGATGTACGAGATCTGCATGTTCATGCAGTACATGACTCCAAACCAAACTGGGTCATACCCCAAATCTAAGGTAATGGGCAGGAAGAGGGGAACGGTAAGAAGGAGAATCCCAATCCAGTCGATGAAGCACCCTAAGATAATCCAGATGATCTGCATGATGATCATGATTCCAATAGGCCCCAGCGGCAACCCCCCTAAGCCCTTGGTTACAAACTCGGTGCCTCCGGCCAAGGTGTAAAAACCGATTATCGCCGAAGCTCCAAAGAAAAGCCAGACCAGCATGCAGGTGACCCGCATCGTCCGAATGGCCGAGTCCTTGAAGATCTTCCAGTTCAGCTTACGATGAATGGCTGCAGAAATCACTGCCCCCAGGCTTCCCGTTCCGGCCGCCTCAGTAGGAGTGGCCACTCCTAAATAAATGGTCCCCAGCACGGTAATAACGATAAACCCGGGGAGGATGAGGTTCTGCATCATGCGCAGTTTCTGCCGGAGAGGAATGTTCCGTTCCTCCAACGAGGCGATTGGGGCCAGTACTGGATTCAGGTAACACCGGATCAGGATGTAGGCTATATAAAAGCCGGCCAGCATCAGGCCCGGAAGGATTCCGGCGATGTAGAGCTTGCCGACCGATACGCCAGCCACAAGGCCATACATGATGAGAACCACGCTGGGAGGGATCAAGGTGGCTAAGGCCCCCCCACAGCAGACCGTCCCCAGGGCAAGGTTCTTATTGTAGCCACGACTGAGCATGGCCGGCAGGGCGATGAGTCCGAAGGTGGTGATCTCGGCGCCGATGATGCCCACCATCGCGGCCATGATGGCGCAGGCGATAACCGTCGTGACCGCCATTCCTCCTCGAAGGCGCCCGCTCCATACATGTATGGCCTTAAATAGATCCTCCGTTACGCCGGAACCTTCCAGGATGCAGGCCATGAAGATAAAGAGAGGGACAGCCACCAGGATGAAGTTGTTCATCATGGTGAAGATCCGGGTGACGATCAATACCAGAGCATCCGGGCCGAAAAGGAAGATCGTAAAGATGACCGCAGTACTGCCCGTAGCGAAGGCCAGAGGTAGACCCATCAGCAAGATGGTGATAAAGACAAACAACAAAAGGATCGTTATCCATTCAATACTCATAATTCCCGCCCTCGGACGGTGAAGGCTAGATCACGGAGGAAGTTGGCGATTGCCTGCAGAAGAAGCAAGAAGGACCCAACTGGGATGGCGATTTTGAGCGGGTAGACCGGGGGATTCCAGGGAGAACCAGTGGCCTCCCGGATCTTTAATGATTCGAAGGCATATTTTGAGCCCACCCAAACCAGGGCCCCCAGATAAATAAGAGTGAAAAAGAAAGTGATAACATTCAATATCGCCCGAGTCCGCGGGGAGAAACGAAGGTACAACATATCCACAGAGACATGGGCTCGGTAGTAAAGCGCATAGGCACCGCCCATGAGATAACCAATAGCTGAGAGGTATACAGTAGATTCATTAGCCCATATCGTCGGAGCATTGAACACAAATCTCAGGAAAATTTCATACACAACAAAGAAGACAACAACTGGGTTAATAACACTGACGATGTTTCCAGACCAGATGCTTAGGGCATCCATCTTCGATAGAAAATCCTTCATCTTTTCAGCCTTTATCATTGGAGGAAAGCGGAAAAAACGCTTTCCTCCAGTTGCCCAAAAATTCTTATTTGATGTGCCCCAACTCTCTCAGCCAAGCTTTTTGGGAGTCGATAGCCTTTTTGCTCAGAGGATTCTTTGCTGCCCATTCATCCCATATTGTTTCCGTAACCGCTCTAATTCTCCGCATTTCCTCGTCAGACCAAATGATGCGGGTGACTCCCTTTTTTATCATTTCCGCTTCCGCTTTAATATCATCAAGAGCCACACGTTCCACCGAATCCCAAGCGTATTCCCTGACGGCAGCCTCCAGAGTCACTTTAATATCATCGGGCAGCTTTCTCCATTCATCCATATTGACACAAAAATCGCCGTCCGGCATAGAATGGAATTTGGGGATGAAATATTTTGTGACCTCGTGGAACCCCAGCCTATAATTCATGGAAGGGGTTCCCCAGTCCGTAGCATCCACAACTCCTCTTTCGAGTGCTGAATAAACTTCGCCTCCCGGTAAAATAATGACCGAGGCTCCGAGTTTAGTCATCAGGTCGGCCGTCATCCCATGGGGGACCCTGAATTTTAGACCCTTGAAATCCTCTAACCGGCGCAGAGGCTTCTTGGAAGGAATAGATTCCACACCCCACCAGGTTACCCCAACACAATAAACGTTATACTTGGCATAAATGTCCCGCAGCATCTGCAGACCGCCCTTATAATGATACCAGGCGTCTTTTTCCCAGGGATGAGAATAGGCAAAGATCATATCGCTAATGGAGGCAAAAGCAGGGTCTTTACCTGTCCAGTACCCGGGCCATTGATTCATCGCCTGCAAGACGTTTTTACTCACGGCGTCGAGGCATTCGAAGGTGCCGACCACAGCTCCTCCAGGAAAAGGGGTAATCTCCAGCTTTCCGTCGGTAAGTTTCTTCACCCGGGCGCAGAAATCAGAAAAAATCTTGTAAGTCAGCTCCGCCGCACTCCAGAGGGTTTGGGCTTTCCACTTGAAAACTGGCTTGGTCTGGGCATGGACCTTCCTTGTCCCGGCCAAAACTGCCCCCGTTCCTAAGGCGGTAGCTCCCACGGTCTTCAAAAAATCTCTTCTTGTTTTTCCCATTGTCTTTTCCTCCTTTCTTGGGGATTTTTGCATAAAGATCTGTATTCATCTTTGCCATTACTTCCGATTTCAACAACTGGCCAGCGGCGGTTTGTATGATAGTCCTAACTATCCCTCTTTTCAACAAAAAAGAGCCTTGACTCACATTTCCATGGCCTTCTTAAGCGGGGACGGGGTTTAGCAGCCCGATCTCCCGAATATTAGCAAAGTTGACCACGGAATCATAATTTCATCGGTAACTGACCCCATTGCTGAACCATCTCAGTGATCCGGAAAAGTCTTTCAAATTTGGCGTCAGGTGGAGTGGTGTCACTCACCCCCAGAATAAACCGATCCCCGGGAGCGAT
>Ga0315314_1000146_pt1 | contig 93811 bp, 90 predicted proteins | sample TDP9_MG_FD_203631 | JGI IMG/M metagenome (GOLD analysis project Ga0315314, IMG submission 203631) | Freshwater sediment microbial communities from Lake Towuti, South Sulawesi, Indonesia - TDP9 | ecosystem: Environmental > Aquatic > Freshwater > Lake > Sediment | place: Indonesia: South Sulawesi...
AAGATTCAAAGAGTGGATTTAAGCCCCTAATTTCATAGGCAAACGCCAAAAATCCGACAGCATGCTAATACTCGAATATTATTCTATTATCCAATAATCGTTCACCTATGACTGTCGAACCCGGGTAGAAATCAGAGAGGAAATTAAGAGATTATCTCAAGGATAACCCCAAGATTCCAGGCTGCTGCACCTTGATTCAGTAACTCCAATCACACGAAGCAGTAATTCTCAATTCCGGCCACACGTTCCTACTTTTAACTTAAAAAGGCGTGGGGTTATAGCGAGAATCTGGGCAAGACAATTTCATGTAAGCCTATATGCGAGGGCCGAGGCCTCTTTGCAGCCCTAAAATAATTAATCAACTATCCTATGAAACGCTTCAGGGTCTGTTGCCCCCTCGGTCGAAATCAAGAGCACACGAGTCAGTTGGTCTATCCTTAGTCTTTGCCGGGCGTCCTCCGCCTGAGGTCCGGTAAGAAGTTCAAGCAAACATGCTGCTCCGGCGGCTCCTGTCTCTCCAGCGATCAAACCGGCCTTGGCCAGAAAGCGCATGGCCTCACCCACCCGGTCGTCTCCGATCGCGACAAAGCAGTCCATGCCGGCCTTCAGTATCGGCCAGGCAATCAAAGATACCGTGCCGCAGTTCAGACCAGACATGATGGAGTTATGCGGCCCTGGTATATTGACGAGGTGCCCAGCTTCCATGGAGGACAAAGTAGAGGCAGCACATGCGGGCTCTATTCCCACAATACGAGGCGGTAATTTGATAGCCTCTCGCCGATAGTGGCGTACGACTGAAGCGGCGAAGGAACCCCCTCCGATTTGCGCGACGATGAGATCTGGTCCAGGTTCACCTTGAGCTGCGAGGGTTTCGTCAATCTCCCAATAAATAGTCGAGTAACCTTCAACTACCCAACGGGGAATATCCTCATAACCAGGCCAGGCGACGTCTTGAACAAGAAGACATCGAGGACTCTGTTCTTTCACTGCCTGGGAGAGGGCGGCCTCATAGGAGCCATCGACCATAACCACCTCGGCTCCCTCTGAGGCCATCGCGTCGATCCTTGCCCGCGAGGTATTTGAGGGGACAAAGATCCGTGAGGCAAAACCGAGGAGCGCTGCGATATGGGCCACAGCACGACCATGGTTGCCATCCGTGGCCGCAATGAGTTTCAAGGGACGGAGGGGTTCCAGCTTCTTACTCAGTTCCTTAAGAGAACTCCAGGGCTCAAGGTGTTGGCCGAAAAGTCTAAGGAGCGTCTGATAAGTTGCCCACCACGCTCCGAGGATTTTGAAAGAGGACAGACCTAACCGATTCGACTCGTCCTTAACCCATACCTGGCCCACTCCAACTTTTGCAGCGAGTTCAGGAACTGAAACGAGTGGCGTTATGGCATATCCTGGAAGACGCCTGTGGAAATCCCTCGGTGCACGGTTTGGCTCTCCCACAGGTAAAGGATGGGCGACAGACGGATTAAAATACATGCGTACCATGAAAGATCCCTCCAGATGAAGACAAAGGGGTGGGCAGGGGAAATCCCCCGCTTAGTCATTCTTCCTCACTTCCATCCCCCCGATCTGGTTCTGGCTGAAGTTCTGATAGAAGATTTGCGGATTTGATATGGCATACCTCTGATTACCAAAAGAAATCCATCCTGTCAAAATAAAATTGCGAGATCTCTGAAGTTCAACCAGTCTCTCAGCGGAAAACCCGCACCTTCTCCTACCTAAGGCGCGGGAAGAGGGTTGTTTTCAAAGGATCCCAAATAATTATCTTGACAAGGCTATTCCCGATCAATTATGTAATTAATCCGAGGTGAAATAGGCAGCCAAATCGCTTTCGTACACCCAGAAAGTGCCAGTAGAGTTCTAACCGAATACTGCCAGTTTCCGAAGACTTGAATCTTCGATTAAAGGAGCAATTATGAGGATCATCGATCTAACCGTCCTTCTGCGAAAGGATAAAATTTCGTTAGTCCCCGGCCATCCGGATTTTGAATTAAAAGATTTTCAGTTTCATGATAAAGATTTCCGCTCCAATTCGTTCCTAAAAATAAGCATCCATACAGGAACGCACGTGGATGCCCCTTATCATTTCATAAGAGATGGCCTGACCATTGATGATCTGCCGCTGGAAAAGATCGTGGGCCGGGCTGTCATGCTCGACCTGAGGAAGATTGCTCTACCGAAAAAGGGGATTTCTTTGGAGCAGATAAAACAGGCTGCTAAGGGAAAAGACCTAAGGGGGAAAATTGCCATTTTACATTCGGGGTGGCTTAAGGAAAAATGGGGCACGGATGACCTGTATGCCAAAAACCCGTTCCTTCTGCCGGAGACTGCCCGATGGCTGGTGGAGGAAGAGATAAGGTCTTTGGGCCTTGATTTCCCCATGGACAACCCCGAACAAAGTAGCCTTCCTGCAGAGAAGAAGTTTCCGATCCATCGAATATTCCTCGGTCACGGAATCCCGCACATCGAAAATTTAAGCAATCTCGAGCTTATCGATCGAAATGAATTCCTATTTGTAGCCCTCCCCATAAAGTTATACAAAGGCAATGGCGCTCCAGCGCGGGCCATTGCCATCATTGATTCTTTACCCTCCTCGGGGGGGAAGTAGCGAGGGAGTGAATGAAACCATGGCCGAAACCCTGTCTCTAACTCAACAGTTAGCTCGACATGCCTGCTCCCTAACTTATGAGGATCTCTCCCGGCATCAGGTGCAGAAGATAAAGACCCATTTTTTGGACTGGCTTGGTACAGTATACGCGGGACAAACCCAGACTCCTATCCAGATTATCCTCGAAGTCATAGGGCACCTCAGAGGCCAGCCGGAATCTACCATTATTCCCAACGGGAGCAGAACCATATGCCTCTTAGCGGCATGGGTAAATAGCGCCTCTTCATGCCTGCTGGAAATGGATGACTTGCACAGAGAATCCATCTTTCACCCGGCCTCAGTTGTCATTCCAGCAGCACTGGCTGCGGCTGAAAGGGAGTACGTTTCCGGTCGAGACCTCTTGTCTGCGATTGCTGCCGGCTATGAACTGGGAATCCGCGTGGCTTTGGCTGTCGGCCTTACCCATTACCGTTACTGGCATCCCACGGCTACTTGCGGCACATTCGCAGCAGCAGCTGGCGCGGCCAAAATCTTGGGCTTAGACGTAGAAAGGTTTACCTGGGCCCTCGGGTCGGCAGGGACGCAGGCCGCGGGAATATGGGAATTCTTGGTAGAAAGCGCCATGAGCAAGCCACTCCATATCGGCAAAGCTGCCATGAATGGGCTTCTGGCCGCTTTATTGGCGCAAAAAGGATTCACGGGCGCCCACAGAATCTTGGAAGGGGAGAAAGGATTTTTTCGGGCCACCTCTCAGGATTACCAGGAAGGTAAATGCCTGGAAGACCTGGGCCGGAAATTCCTCTTTGAACAAACCTCCCTTAAATTTTATGCTTCCTGTGGTCACACTCACTCGACCATTGATGCCGTCTTGCGCGCCACCCGTCTCCAACCCATGAGAGCCACGGAAATCGAACGAGTAAATGTTTACGTATACCAAGCTGCTCTGGACCTCATGGAAAAAGTAAAACCAACCACCCCCACCCAAGCGAAATTTAGCCTTCCTTTTTGTGTGGCCACAGCTTTGCTCTATGGCCGTGTAGAATCTGAGGATTTCAGTGCCGCTCGACTCAAGAATCCAGAAATCCTTGAACTTATGCCCCGAATCATCCTGCACAGCGATCCTGAGCTGACTCGAAAATATCCACGCCAATGGGTCTCCCGGGTGGAGATCCTCACCCGTGGGGGCCAGCAACTTGCAGCGATGTGCGTATATCCCAAGGGGGATCCTGAAAATCCCCTAACGGAGAAAGAGGTCAGACAAAAGTTTGAGACTCTTTCCAAAGGGGTACTTTCCTCTGAAGCTGCGGAGAAGCTAATGGAACGGGTCATGAATTTGGAACAGATGGATGACGTGGGGAATCTTCTGTTTTAAGATTGACTTTTAGATTTGGGTAAAATAAACTTTGCCCGAAATAAGGCGTTCATAAAATTTTTCTCAAGGAGGGAGAATCATGTGCCAGAAGAAAGTTGTCGTTTTATTTTGTGCGGCCATCTTAGGGATGGCATTTCTGACCTTCCTTTTCAGCGCCCCTGCTGGAGCTGCGGAGCCGAAGTACAAGTTCCGTATCGGTTGCGTCACTACCAAGATAAACCCCGTGGGCATGGGGGCTGTGCGGGTGGCGGAGGCAGCCGATCAGCTTTCCAAAGGACAGATCAAGATCGACGTATTCGATGCCGGCCAGCTCGGGGGGGAGCTGGATATGGTTTCCCAGGTCCGCATGGGATCGCTGGATTTGGCCATCATCGGGTCTGGAATCGTGGCTTCTGTTGAGCCGACTTTCAGCATTACAGAGCTCCCTTTCATCTGGAAGACCGACGTGACGGCCCGAAAGATTTTAGATGGTCCCATAGGGCGCAGGGTTCTCGCCCTGTTAGAGGTAAAGGGGATCAAAGGACTGGCCTGGGGAGAGTGGGGATTCCGGGGCTTCCTGACCACCAAGAAATCCATTGAGAAACCCGAAGATCTCAAGGGACTCAAGATCAGGGTGATTGAGAATCCACTCTACATCGCTACCATGCGGGCATTCGGGGCTAATGCTGTCCCCATGGCCTGGCCTGAGGTATATACCGCTCTGGATCAAGGAACCATCGACGGAGTAGAGACCAACTACGCTGGAATGTTTGACGCCAAGCAATATGAGGTAACCAAGTGCCTGGCCGTCACCGACCACATCTACACGGCGGTGGTGGTCATGATGAATCTCAAAACGTTCAAGTCTCTCCCCAAAGACCTACAAAAGGTCATGATGGATGCTGCCAAGGCCGGCGGTGAGCGTACTCGAGAAACTGCCTCGAAGGCTAACAACGATGCCATCCAGTTCATGGCCAACCGGGGGCACAAAGTAACCCGGCCTGAACGCAAGCCCTTCGAAGAACGGGCTCCAGAGGTCCACAAGCGTTTCACCGCCCAGGTGGGGCAGGACCTCATCAATGAGGTGATCGCGGCTCAGAAGTAAATTGTTTGGGCTCGGAAGCAGACCAGAAAGATAGAAAGAGGATTATATGAGGGTCATAAGGTTCTTTTTTGTTGACCTGGTGGAGTTTTTTCTGGTCTGCCTCATGGTGGCACTTTGCACGGTCATCTTCATAGGCGTTTACACCCGCTACGTGATGGGCCAAGCCGTGCCCTGGTCTGATGAGGTGGCCCGCTACCTCTTCATCTGGATGGCCTTTCTGGGCGCAGCAGTGGCGGTTCGTCGCCGGGCACACTACGTAGTCCACCTGATCGTCGATCGTCTGGCAGAGAAAGTAAAGTTCGCGACCGGAATCCTGTGCTGGGTCATTGTCATGGGATTCTCTGTTTTTCTTATCCTCCAGGGCCTCAGAGTAATGGAGGGGGTCTCTGTCCAGGTCTCTCCGGCCTTGGAGCTGACCCTCTCCTGGGTTTTTCTGGCGGTGCCGGTCAACGGAGTCCTCAGCTTTCTTTATGCCAGCGTCCACCTCTGGCAGGCCATCCAGGCAGAAGAGAAGAGAGGAAAGCCGTGATCTGGGCGATCGTCGGCATTTTCGCGGTGTTCGCCGCCCTGGGGGTGCCCATCGCCTATAGCCTCGCCTTGGCTACTGCTCTGGGCATGGCCGTGGCAACCAATATCCCCCTATTCGTAATGGCCCACAAGATGGCCACTGGCATCGACTCCTTCGTGCTCCTGGCCGTTCCCCTTTACATATTGGCTGGAGCCCTTATGGAAACAGGGGGAATGGCCCACCGCCTCGTGAACCTGGCCATGGTCCTTGTGGGATGGGTCAGGGGCGGGCTGGCGATGGTCGTGGTAGCGGTGGAGTACCTCTTTTCCGGACTATCTGGCGCAACCGTAGCCGACGTTTCCGCGGTAGGCTCCATGCTCATTCCCTCCCTCGTGCGTGCAGCCTACTCCCGGGCCTACGCTGTCGCTGTGGTTTCGGCTTCCTCCGCCATGGGGATGCTGGTCCCCCCCTGCATTAACATGGTGGTGGCCGGAGCAATCGCTAACATCTCTGTCGGGGCCCTGTTCATCGGCGGGTTCATCCCGGCGATCGTGCTGGCCGTCGCGATTTTAATATTGATCTACTGGCATGCCCGGAAATACGGCTGGAAGGCTGAAGAAGGGGTTACTCCAGGGAAATTCCTCCGGGCGTGGGGGGAGGCTCTCGTCCCCTTGGGCATGCCCGTCATCATCTTCGGCGGAATTCTGGGTGGAATCGTCACCCCCACCGAGGCCGGAATGCTCGCCGTGGCCTACGCCCTGGTAGTGGGAGTGGGTATTTACCGAGAAATCAGCTTCCGCAAACTATATCGGGTGCTCTTGGAGGCGGCCATTACCAGTGGCGTCATCGGTATTCTGGTGGGGATCGCTTCAGTTTTCGCCTGGATGATGGCCGCCCAAAAGATCCCCGACGCCATCCTTCAGGGGATGCTTTCTTTATCCACCTCCCCCCTCGTGTTCCTAATCCTCACCGCTGTGATCTTTATCATCATCGGGTCTTTCTTAGAAGGTTTACCAGCTATTGTGGTCCTCCTACCCACTATGTTTCCCATCATCCACAAGCTGGGAATCCACCCCATCCACTATGTCAATGTCATCATCGCTTCCGTTGGCATAGGACTCTTTCTACCGCCGATCGGCCTGGGGATGCTGATCGCCTGCTCGATCGCCAAGATCGACGTGGCTTCTGCTGCCCGAGCTCTGGCTCCATTCCTGATCATGCTCCTGATCGGCCTGCTGATCGTGATTCTGTTCCCCTCCATTACGCTCATCCTCCCCCAGGTCACGGGACTGGTCCATTGAGAAAAGAATCTTTTAGGGAGGTAGTGAATGCCGAGGATCATTGACCTGACGATTCCCCTGTCTCCAGGGATCGGCCATCCCATGTTCCGCAAAGTCCAGCTCGCTCCTTACCACGTCCACGAGATCCACCGGCGTTCCAACACCGACCTATCAATGGCCATCCACACGGCCACCCATATCGATGCACCTTACCACTTTTTCCCCGACGGGATCCCTGTGGACAGGGTTCAACTTGGCCAGCTCATCGGCAAAGGTGTATTATTCCGGGTAAAAGCCATTGCGCGGGCACGCTATCGCCTAACCGTGGCTGATCTGCAGGCCAGGGTGAAAGGAAAGGGGTACAAACTGCCAGGTAAGATCGCCGTGGTGGCGACCGGCTGGTCAAACCGCTCTTTCTCCGATGAGCGACGCTACTTTCGCGACAGTCCCACCTTGAGTCCAGATTCCGCCAAATGGCTGGCAGACGCAGGGGTAAAGGCCGTTGTCCTGGACTGCGCCACAGATGCTGCCGAACCCGTGCCAGTGGCAGAGCAGGCCTGCCCAGTTCACAGGACTTTCCTGAGTCGCTCCATCCCAATTGTGGAGAACTGTATAGATCTAATTAAAATCCCTGATGGTCACCCTTTCACGGTCTACGCTATTCCCCTGAAAATTGAACGGGAATCCGGGGCTCCAGCCCGGGTATTCGCGTTGGTGGGAAGATAATTTCTCTGCGGCCTCCCGGGTGAGGCTCTAACAGTACCTTGATTTAAAAAGGGAGAGGATGATGGAACACCCTTTATCAGGAATAAGAGTGATTGACCTCACATCCTTTCTTTCTGGCCCCTTTTGTACCATGCTTCTGGGGGATATGGGGGCAGAGGTGATAAAAATTGAGGAGCCTAAAGGAGGGGATCCGAATCGGAGCAGCGGCCCATTTATCCAGGGGGAAGGAGCCTACTTCCTTTATGCCAACAGGAATAAGAAAAGCCTGACTTTGAACCTGCGTGAAGAGGAAGGCCGAAAAATATTGTTGCCCTTAGTTAAAAAGGCGGACATTTTTGTGGAAAATTTTAGACCCCAAGTAAAAAAGAGACTCAATATAGATTACCCAGCCTTAAAAGAAATCAATCCGCAACTTATATATTGCAGCATTTCTGGGTTTGGTCAAACCGGCCCTCTGGCCGATCGTGCGGGTTTCGATCAAATTGCCCAGGGGATGTCCGGGCTGATGAGTGTAACAGGTTTTCCAGCAACCGGCCCTACCCGTGTAGGAGTGGCCATTGGCGATTCAGTCTGCGGCATTCTTGCCGCCTATGGCATTCTGCTGGCCGTAATAGAAAGAAATAAATCTGGATTAGGGCAGTATATAGAAACTTCCCTCTTAGAAGGCCTGGTGGCCATATTGGGTTTTCAGGCGGCCAAATATTTCGCTACTGGGGAGACTCCTCTGGCACAGGGGAACGACCATGCCACCAATGCTCCCTATGGAACATACAGAACAAAGGATGGTTACATCAACATCGCCACAGCAACCCAGAGAATGTGGGAAATCCTATGCCAGACCCTGGAGATGGAGGAGCTAACGAATGATTCCAGGTTTAGGACGAATGATGACCGCGTGGAGAATAAAAAGGAGCTGAAGGAAATCATGGAGAATAGGTTGGCTGCCAAATCTTCTACAGAATGGGAGGAAGTCCTTAATGAGGCGGGGATTCCCTGCGGAACCATATATACCGTAGACCAAGTGTTCAAGGATAAACAGGTTCTGCACCAAAAAATGCTTTTAGAGGCTGACCATCTAAAAGCCGGGAGGATAAAAATGATCGGATTTCCAGTCAAATTGGAGAGAACCCCAGGCAAAATTTCCTCGGCTCCCCCCACTCTCGGTCAGCATACCCGGCAGATTCTAAAGGACCTCAATTACTCTGATGAAGAAATAGAAGATTTAAAGCGGAGAGGGATTATTTAGCGGAGGGGCTCATGGTGGGCCGCTCAGGAGGGTGACCGATGGAAAATCAACTGAATAAATTAAGAAAACTCCGGGATAGAGCCTTGTTGGGAGGCGGGCCGGAGCAGATCCAGAAGCAACGAGAACAAGGGAAGTATACTGCTCGGGAGCGGATCGAAAAGCTACTCGATCCCGGAAGCTTACATGAAACAGGGATGCTGGCGGAAACGATCTGCACAGATTTTGGCCTGGACAAAAATAGATTTCTCGGAGATGGGTTGGTCTCCGGATATGGAAAAATCAATGGCCGGCGTGTATCTCTGTTTGCGAGCGATGCCACAGTCATGGGAGGATCGGGCCAGAGTTCTCATATCAAGAAAATCGTCGAGGCCATCGACAATGCGGGCAAATTCGGCATTCCTTTAATCCAATTATACGATTCCTCCGGGGGTAGGGTTCAGGAAGGCCATGGCCAGATCGCCTATGCCGGCTCCCTTTTTCACAGCAACACGCTGGTATCCGGAGTTATCCCCCAGATTTCCGCCATTTTGGGAAGATGTGCTGGATTTGCAGTTTATGCTTCGGCATTGACAGATTTTGTGATCATGGTGGAAGGAATTGGGGAAATGTACATCACCGGGCCCAGAATCATCAAGGAAGTCACCGGTGAAGAAATAACCTTGGAGCAACTCGGAGGAGCCAAGGTCCATAACCAGGTCACCGGATGCGCCGATTTTCGCGTGAAATCGGAAGAGGACTGCTTTGCCTTAATAAGAAAATTATTGGGCTATTTCCCCTCCAATTGGCAGGAAAATCCTCCTGTCATAGAGCCAGAGGATGATCCAGATCGATTGAATGAGGAGTTAGAAAAAATCGTTCCCTCCGACCCCAAGAAGTCTTACGACATGCACAAGGTGATCCTGCAGGTTGTCGACAGCGGGGATTTTTTGGAAGTCAAGAGGGAATTTGCCAGGAATATCATCACGGGCTTTGCCAGAATGAACGGGAAACCCGTGGGCATCATCGCCAATCAGCCCAGTGTTTTTGCGGGGAGTCTGAGTGTGGACTCCTCAGATAAGAGTGCCAGGTTTATCAGGTTTTGTGATGCCTTCAACATCCCCATTATCACTTTGATTGATACCCCCGGCTACCTGCCCGGAGTGAAGCAGGAACATACGGGGATCATCCGCCACGGGGCGAAGCTTCTTTACGCCTTTTGCGAAGCAACCGTTCCCAAAATATCGGTCGTCATCCGCAAAGGCTATGGAGGCGCCCTCTTCGCCATGGGGGGCCACAAGGTCCATGAGACGGATTTGGCAATGGCCTGGCCCACTGCTGAATTTGCCGTGATGGGGGCGGAAGAGGCGGTGGAACTCCTCTATCGCAGGGAACTGAGCAAGGCCACAGACCGGGAGGAGTTGAAAAAAGGGTTGGTTACAGAATATCGAGAAAAATTTGCCAACCCCTATTACGTGGCTTCTCGCATGGTCATTCATGACGTAATTGAGCCGAGAGAAACCCGGAAAAAGATTATCGGAGGCTTGGAGTTTGCCGCTGGCAAAAAAGTTCCCCGCCTTGCGAGAAAACATGGCAACATTCCTTTATGAGACTCGCATTGGGAAATTTAAACAGACCCTATATCATTGACACCTCGAAAAATCGATTTTTATAATCACTTTAGGAATATCCATCTAAGATCGATAAATTAATTAGCTGGAAAATCCCCCGAATATTTCCCCTCCCTCGGGGGGAGCGGAGGAGGAGCAAGGGAAGAAAGGAAGATGTCTCATCCCAAACTAAAAATCTGGCAGTTGTCAGAAAGAGACCTCGATTTCCTGGTAGAGACTGTCTCTCCAGAAGTAAGAAATAGGCAAAGGCTCAAAGAGATCATCCGAGAAGATGAAGATTTTCGCAACTCGTTCATCGGGGACGAAAAAGTATTCCGGAGACTGATGGATGAGGAAGAGACCTTCCTGAAAATCTCGCCGCCCCTTTTCTTTGAGATTCTGCTTAGGAAAGCCGCTCATGAGCTGGAAGGAGCAAGCTATACCGTCGAAAAGACCAGCACCATGAAAATCCCCATATTCGATACAAAAGAGGTGGCCGAGCTATTAAACAATGAACCCCTTCTCCTCTACCTGGCGGACATGCTTTCATCTTTTACCAGGATCGAGAGCTACACTATTCCGATCTTGATCAGAAAAGGGATCTGGGAGAAAGTCCGCTTCAACGACATGGACATCCTCAGCCTGATGAGCTTCTGCCAGAGGGTGGAGGATGAATATAGGCTTGGGTTTTATAAAAGGATCGCGGACATCTGCCTTTTTATTCTCGGCATATTCCCCGATTATGCCGAGGGTGACTACCGTTATCCTTTCTCAGGTCAGGTAAGACCCCATATCCGGGGAAAACTAAGGATCAACCCGGAAGACTACGCCGGAGAAGGCCGGAAATTCTATAAACTCGCTGCCGAGCATCCCGCAGCCAGAGAACTTGAGCTCTCTGAGATTTTTTGGGCCCTGCATCGGGATTTTCAGAAGGCCAAGAAGCCATTGAATTTCATCGCCGAGCACTATATTCAGTATAGAAGGGATAAATTCTTTGGCTAAGCCACGAAATTTGCCTCTACCCCTTCCCCGGACCATTCTTTGAATTTACGACCGGCTGAGGTCACGCCTTGGGACGCGGCATTCTTTCAAGAATTTCTCCAGAACTTCGTAGGGCTGAGCTCCTACGACCCCGCGCCGATCGATTACAAATGTGGGGACAGCTGTTATCCCCATTTGCCGCGCCCGCGCCCAGTCAGAATCAACAGCTTCCTTGAACCTCCTCGTTTGGAGGATCGTTCTGGCCTCTTCTTCCGGCAGGCCCACTGATTTTGCCATTCTGAGTAATTCATCGACCTGGCCGATGTTCATCCCGTTTACAAAATAGGCCCGGAAGACAGCGCCATGAAATTCATCCCCCTTGCCTTTTGATTCGGCCCATTTGGCCAATTCCTGGGCCAGCCGGCTGTTGAAGGTCTTCTTCCGTTCGCCCCAGGGCAAACCCAGTTCATCGGCTACCTGCTTCAAACGGGAAAGCATCTGCGAAATATCAATGTTCCGGCCCCTGAATAGTTCTTCAAGAGTAAGCCCTTCTTCAGGAGTATCGGGATGAAGAGGAAAAGCCCTCCATCGGATTTCGATCTCAAAATTATTTTTCAACTGTTCAATACGCCCGGTACTGAAGTAACACCAGGGTCAAATGTAGTCAGAGAATATTTCCAGGATCTTCGGCTCCCTCATGATTCCTCCCAAATCTTATATTTGCCCATTTTATTTGCCAATATTAGAAGATTTGATCCCATTTTGCACCCCAAAAATGCTATATTATGCGGGCTGAAAGATTGCTTGACAAAAACCAAGGAGGCTAAGAATATGCAAGAAGTGGTTATTGTGGATGGGGTGAGGACGGCCATTGGACGCATGGGTGGCAACCTAGCCGGCTTCCGGTCCGAAGATCTGGCGGCCTTCGCCATTGAAGGAGTTGTGCACAAGACAAAGATTGCCACCGAAGAGATTGATGACGTCATCATCGGTATCGCCCTTTCCTGGCACTCAGCCGTGAATCTCTCTCGCTGGGCGGTTTTGAAGGCTGGCTTGCCTTTTTCTGTTCCTGGTTTGACGGTGGAACGTCAATGCGGATCAGGCCTGCAGGCCCTGGTTCTCGCTGGACAACGAATTCAAGCAGGCGACGGAGAAGTTTTCATCGCCGGTGGGACGGAGAGCCACAGCACCATCCCCTACAAGGTTGCCCGTCCTACGCAGGCTTTTCAATATAATCCACCCGGGTTTATAAACTGGGAAACGGCACCCCGCCCGGAGTGGAACATAGTCATGGGCGTCACTGCGGAAAACCTGGCTGAGCAGTGGAAAATCAGTCGGGAAGCTCAAGACGAATTTTCTTACCACAGCCATATGCGAGCCATCAAGGCCATCCAATCCGGCCGCTTCCAGGAGGAAATCATCCCGGTTATGGTTCCCCAGCGGAAAGGCGACCCCGTTCCCTTTGAAGTGGACGAACATCCGCGGGCAGATACGACCGTCGATAAATTGGCTAAGCTTGCTCCCGTATTTAAGAAAGGCGGGTCAGTTACCGCAGGCAATTCTTCGGGATTGAACGATGGAGCCGCCGCTCTCCTGGTCATGTCCCCAGAGAAAGCCCGCAGCCTGGGTTACAAGCCTCTGGCCCGCCTTGTTTACTCCGCAATTGTTGGAGTAGACCCAACGATCATGGGCATCGCTCCGGCCTATGCCATTCCCAAGGCCTTGAAGCGGGCTGGGCTGAAATTCGAGGAGATGGACGTGGTGGAATGTAACGAGGCTTTTGCCGCCCAGACTTTGGCCGTGGTCAAGGAACTGGAAAACCAGGGAATGAAAGTGGACACGGAAAGACTAAACCCAAATGGTGGCGCTGTTGCTCTCGGCCATCCCAATGGAATGAGCGGAGCTCGTCTCGCTTTGACCTTGATCCGCGAGCTGCACAAGCGCAACGGCCGGTATGGTGTGGCTTCTCTCTGCATCGGTGGAGGACAGGGCATCGCCGCAGTGTTTGAAAAAATATAAAAAATAGGGTTCCAGGGGTCTAGGGTTCAAGCGAAAGAAGTATTAAGCGTTGAGTGTTAAGTTTTTACGCCTAATGCCTTACGTCTCAGCCCTTGCACCCATGGACCCTCGAGCCCTTGAACTCTCGTATGTTTGTTTTCGACATTCATCTCCACACCGATTATTATTCCGGGTGTTCGGTCATCAGCCCGCAGCAACTGATTCAGCGGGCCATCCAAATGCGTTTGGATGGCATTGCTATCACCGAACACGGCATTCGCTGGCCTGACGATCGATTCAACCAACTGAGAAGACTAGCCGATCCGTACAACCTCATCCTCATCAACGGCCAGGAAGTCCACACCTACAGCCCTCAAAATGGGATGGAAGGAGAATTTCTGGTCTTTGGTGTAAAAAAGAGCATGGGGTCAGATTTTTCGGCCCAGGAGCTTGTGGCGAGAGTTCACGGGGAAGGGGGAATCCTCATTGCTGCCCACCCGTATAAGTGGTCTCGCCACGGGCGACAACGCTACTATGGCGCCGGGGATCGGGTCTATGAGCTCAAGCTCGATGGACTGGAACTCTACCATCCTCACCATGATGAGGAATCCCTACAAAAAGTTCGCCGGGCAATGGAAAAACTCGGCTTGCCAGGCACGGGCGGCAGCGACGCTCACCAGCCCCACGTCATTGGTTGCTGTGTGACGATCTTTGCAGAGCAAGTCCGCAGCGAAGAAGACTTCATCCGGGAGATCCGCGCTGGAAATATCCAGGCAGAGAAGAGGGGCCACCCGAAATAGTTCGACTAAGGCCTTTCCCTTTGTCCCTAACTTAAATCTAACCAGCAAAGCATAACCAAAGATCAATTGCCGAGTGAAATTTGAGTTGAAGAGGCCTTTATCGATCTTCAATGCTAAGTGGGCAGGAAGAGCCGTAGAATAGCCCGCTGAGACGCTTCCTTTGAAGTGGAGGCCGCCGGCAGGGACCAGGATCTGGAACCTATTTCTTCTTCTCCGCCAGGTACAAAGCGGCATCCAGGCCCATGAAGTAAACCTGAATCCCCAGCCCCATGATCACTCCCTGGGCCGCAGAGGCGATCACCGAATGGATGTTCCGTTCATAATGATTGGAAAGGTGGACTTCCACATAGGGAATCTTAACCCCTTTGATTGTGTCCCGGATGGCCTGGTTGGTGTAAGTGAAACCTCCAGGATTCATTACCAGGACATCTACTTTATCCCGATAGGCCTTAATGATCCGATCGATGCATTCACCTTCCGAGTTGGTGTAAAAGATTTCCAATTCGAATTTTTTAGTCTTGGCATAACCGTGCATCATCTTGTCCAGTTCAGCGGCGGTGGTCATTCCATAGATTTCTGGCTGACGAATTCCTAACAGGTTCATGTTGCTGCCTTGAATGAGAAGAATCTTGGGCATAGGAGTCTCCTTTCCTTTATAATAAGGAGGATTTATAACAAAAGAAGTGGATTTTTTCAACTTTTTTCTCCCCTCGAAGAATAATGTATAATAAAAAATATGAAAGACGATAAGACACGTTTCCAATTTGTTGTGCACGAGCACGATGCCTCCCACCTGCATTACGATTTTCGCCTGGAGATGGAAGGAGTTCTGCGCTCCTGGGCGATTCCCAAGGGACCCTCCATGAATCCAGCCGAAAAGAGACTGGCAGTTAAGGTTGAAGATCATCCCCTCGAATACATGGATTTCGCAGGGATGATTCCAGAAGGACAATACGGCGCGGGAACAGTGGGAATATGGGATTGCGGGACCTACGTCCTTCTGGAAAAGAAAAAAGACAGGATCACCTTTTTCCTTGAAGGAAAGAAGCTTCAGGGAAATTTCATCCTGGTCCAGTTCCGCGGGAGCAGAAAAGGGGACGAGTGGCTCCTGATTAAACAAAAGGATGAGTATGCTCAGCCCGGTTGGAAATTAAAACTCATCAGACAAGATAGAAGAGATTAAAAAGGTTGACAGCTTTTTTAAAGAATTGTATGCATTTAAGATACTGCGGACTGAAGTCTTAAGAGAAGTTCCTCTCAGCCACTTTAGGCGCTTAATCGGAAAGGAGGAGACCTATGCCCACCAAGACATTCCAGGAATATATAGAGAGTTTGGGAAGATTGAAACCCACTGCCTATATGTTTGGAGAGAAGATCGAAAATGTAGTGGATAATCCCCGCATCAGGGGAGGGATCAATGCCACGGGGGCGACTTATGAACTGGCCTCCCTGGAGAAATACCGAGAGCTGGTGACCACCATCTCTCCTTTCACGGGTGAACGGATCAATCGCTTCACCCTGCCTCCGCAATCCATAGAAGACCTGGTGGCCCGAGTAAAAATCAATCGCATCCTCGGAGCCTATGTGGGCACCTGCCATCAGCGATGTACAGGTTTGGATTGCCTGAGTGCCCTATCTATTGTCACCTTTGACACCGATAAGAAATATGGGACTCACTACCATGAGCGCTTCCTGGATTTTCTGAAGTATGTGCAAAAGAATGACCTCACGGCGAATGCCAGCGTGACCGATGTTAAAGGGGACCGCAGCTTAGCGCCCCATGAACAACCCGATAAAGATCTATACCTGCGGGTGGTGGAAAAACGGAAGGAGGGGATTATCGTCAAGGGGGCTAAGGTCCACCAGACCGGTTCTTTGAGCGCCCATGAACTCATCGTGCTCCCGACGCGGGCTATGGGAAAAGGGGATGAGGATTATGCCGTAGCCTTTGCCACTCCAGCAGACACCAAAGGAGTGATTCACGTCGTGGGAAGAAATTCTCTGGACACCCGGGAAATCGAAGGGGTTGATTGTGGCAACATCCGCTACAGCAAGTACTGTCCCACCGTGATTTACGATGAGGTATTCGTACCATGGGGGCGCGTCTTCATGTGCGGGGAGATTGATTTCACCGGAGAGTTGGTCGGGCGTTTTTCGGCCTTTCACCGCCAGTCCCATGGGGGGTGTAAATCGGGTAAGATCGATGCCATGATCGGTGCGGCTCTGATGATGATGGACTACAACGGCACCTCCAGAGTGACCCACCTGCGGGAGAAAATAGTAGACATGATTACTACGGCCGAGACCCTTTACGGCTGCAGCTTAGCCGCTTCCTACGAGGGAAAAAGAGAACCCTCGGGAACCTATTTCATCAATTCTGTCCTGGCCAACGCCTCCAAGATCCATGAAGGAAAGGAGTTGAGTGAATGTATCCGCCTGATGGTCGACATAACCGGCGGCTATGTGGCCGATTTGCCCTCAGATCGGGATTTCAATAACCCGGAAGTGGGAGGTCTGCTGAAAAAGTACCTTCAGGGAGCTGCTGGAATGCCGGTGGAGAACAGGATCAGGATGCTGCGTCTGGTTGAGAAGATGGCCATGGAGAGCGCGGATACCGTCTCCGACATCCACGGGGGAGGTTCGCCAGCGGCCCACCGACTCACCATCCTTAGAGAATCGGATCTGAGCTTAAGGAAAAACTACGCCAAACGTCTGGCCGGGATTGAAGAGTCATGAGGACCCAAGAAACCACCTGCTCCCTTCCGTTCGGCTGAGCCCTCGGCCTGAGCTCGCGCCGAAGGCTCACGACGAAGCCCTTCTCCCTCTGAGGGGAAGGGCTCTCCCTGTGGAGTAAAGTCCTATACTCCACAGGGCAGGGGTGGGGGGATTCAACATACGGAGGGAAAACTTTGCAGCGCGTATCATTCTCAGACTTGAAAAGTTTCTGTAAGCAGGCGTACATGAGGGCTGGAGTTCCAGAGGATGAGGCCGAGATTGTGGCTGACCTTCTGGCCCGGGCAGACCTGCGGGGCATAGAAACTCACGGAGTGACCCGTCTGCCAATCTATATCCAGAGGCTCCAGAAAGGTTATGTCCGCCCAGTATGCAAAATAACGGTGGTAAAGGAGAAAGGACCGACAGTCTTCATGGAAGCCCATGGGTCCATGGGCCACATCGCGGCTTATAGAGCCATGGAGGTGGCTATTCAGAAAGCGGCCGAGTACGGTATCGGCTGGGTCTCTCTAAAAGACAGCGGCCATTTTGGCGTGGCCGGGCTTTTCCCCATGATGTCCCTGAAAAAGGATCTTATCAGCTATATTGTTTCTAATTCCGCTCCGATGATGGCTCCCTGGGCCGGGCGCGAGCGGATCGTCGGAAACAATCCTTTAGCCTATGCATTTCCCACAGATCATTATCCGCCGGTGGTTCTGGATTTTTCATGCAGTGTGGTCTCTTCCGGTAAATTGATCTTATGTCGGAAAAAAGGTGAAAAAATCCCCCTCGGATGGGCTTTTGATAAAGATGGCCTTCCCACAGAAGACCCGTACCAAGGATATGAAGGAGGAGGCTCTCTGGCACCGATTGGTGAACACAAGGGTTATGGAATGGTCATTGCCCATGAGATCCTTACGGCCGTCTTAACTGGGGGGAAATGGACCCGGAATATTAAAAGTCTTTATGAAGAGGACAAGTCGAGGATTCAGGGGACCTGCCATTCCTTTATGGCCTTAGATCCGGATTGTTTTCTGGGGCGGCAAGAATTCAAAAAGAACATGGATCTTTATATTAAAAGCATCAAGGAAAGCGCGAAGGCCAAAGGCGCCCAAGAGATTCTCGTTCCGGGCGAGCCCGAGCACCGTACCGAGTTGCGCTTCCTCAAGGAGGGAATTCCCCTGTCCCCGAATACTGAAAAGGAACTGGCCACACTGGGCAACTCATTGGGACTGGTTTTCCCACCGTTACACTGAGAATCTTCGGGCCACCATCGGGTACACGCTGTTTTTTCCCTCTTCATTCCACCCGAAGAGGCCCGCGCCAAAAAATTTCTAATTCTCATATTCTACGAGCCGAAGCTTGTTACCCAGGAAAGGACAGAATAGACTTTTTGATGAATGGCCGGAAAAATATGACCGATGGTTCACAACCCCCATTGGCGCTCTCGTGAAGAAGTATGAAGCCGAGCTGCTACTGGATCTATTGAAGCCTGAACCTGGAGAGATCATACTGGATGCCGGCTGCGGCACCGGCGTTTTCACCCTGGATATACTCTCCTTTGGCACCCATGTAATAGGACTGGACATATCCATGCCCATGCTTCTGCGGGCGAGAGAGAAGGCCAGAGGGTATCGCTTCCAGACGGTTCTGGGTGATATGTTAAGTCTTCCCTTTCCTGACGACTCTTTCGACAAAGTGGTCTCCGTTACCGCCCTCGAGTTTATCGAAGAGGCAAAAGGTGCCATTCAAGAGCTATTCCGAGTGACCAAAAAAGGAGGAGAAATTGTTGTGGCCACGCTGAACAGCCTGAGCCCCTGGGCTTCACGCAGAAAAGCCGAGGCAGAAAAAGGGCATACCTTATTTGCAAGGGCCATCTTCAGGTCTCCCCATGAAGTGCTCTCTCTCATCGCGTTAAACGGGATGCTAAGGACGGCAATACACTTTCAGAAGGAAGATACGCCACAAATTGCAGTTCAGATTGAGCAGGAGGGACAGAGGAAGGGTCTAAATACTGGCGCCTTCGTGGCCGCGCGCTGGCAGAAGCCTTAAAATCTCGCTCCCATTTTCTGACGCCCTAACTATTTTCTCCCCCTTTGGGGAAGGTGTGAAAAAATTCAAAGGGGGAGGCCCTGCACCACGTGGGGTGCAGGACAAAGCCCTGAACCTAACATGGTTCAGGGGTGGGGGTGATTGATGGGATTATTTCACACCTTCGGGAAGAGGGGGCGTGAGGGGATTGATTCCGGAATGGAAAAAATTATCGAGGAGGGTAAAAATGGCCGAAGGATTGGGCAAAGAGCGAAAAAAAGAAATCATGAAAGATATAATTTTGAAGTTACATCAAGGGCTATCCATTCAGGAAGCAAAAAATAGGTTTGAAAAAGAAATAGGGAGCGTGACTTCTACGGAAATTGCTGAAATTGAACAATCCCTTATGAATGAAGGAATTTCTCCTGACGAAATTAAAAAATTCTGCAACGTCCATGCTCTCCTTTTTGAATCAGCCCTGGAAAAATCAGTAGCGAAAGAAGAATCTCCGGCTCACCCTGTTTACCTATCCAAACTCGAAAACAGGGAAATTGCCAATATAACTGGGGCAATAAAGGAAGTCAAAAAAAAAAAGAGAGGCCTATGGACTGCCCCAATTCAAGCAAAAAATAAGTGAATCTTTAGCCAAATTGAAAAATATAGACATACATTATACGTGGAAAGAGCAGGTCCTTTTCCCGTACCTGGAGAAATATGGCTTTTTCGGCCCTTCGAAAGTGATGTGGGGAAAAGATGACGAGATTCGGGAATTGTTAAACCGATGCATCTCGGGATTGGAAGCGGTGAAAGAAAAAAAAGAAGTGGATGAATACATAGAGAAGGATCTGAATCCATTGATTGAGGAAGTGGAAGGGATGATTTTCAAGGAGGAGAAAATTCTATTCCCCACTTCTCTGGAAAAATTAAATGTTCAGGATTGGGTGGAGATATTGAAAGAAACTGAAAATGTCGGATATGGGTTCATTGTCAAACCAAAAGAAATGAGTTTGCTAATCGAAGAACTGAGGAGGGCCGTGTTGGAGGAACCAAGAGCAAAAGAGGAGGCCATCTCACTTCCCACGGGAGAGCTCAGATTGGAAGAACTGTTAGGCATATTCAATACATTGCCCGTTGATATAACTTTTATCGATAAGGATGATGCTGTTAAATTTTTCTCAGAGGGACCCAGTAGAATATTTTTAAGGACCAAATCGATTATTGGCCGAAAAGTTCAAAACTGCCATCCCCCTAAGAGTGTTCATGTCGTGGAGGGCATCTTGAAGTCTTTCAAAGAAGGCCAGAGAGACTCGGTAGACTTCTGGATCCATTACCGGGGGAAGTTTGTTTACATAAGATATTTTGTTATCCGGGATAGAATGGGAAATTATCTGGGGACATTAGAGGTCAGCCAGGAGGTAACAGGAATTAAAAAATTAGAAGGAGAAAAGAGATTACTGAATGAAGAAAAGTAATCTCTGGTGGAGACTGCCCAGGAAAGAGGCAGTCAGGTCGGTTGGGATTTGGTAGTGAAAAGTGTAAGCCTGGCATCTTCTATGACACCTTTTAGCAAAGCTTGAAGGAAAGGACGCTGAAAAGTGATCCTGGCCCACCGAATTTGCGGGTTGATCCTCCTCCTCCTTGCCCTGGCCTGCTGGCTCGAGGGCGTAAGAGTCTGGGATGAAATGGGCGGCACTGGATTTTTGCCGGTGATCCTGGGCGGGATTTTCATTCTTTTAGGCCTGGGCTTTTTCAAGAGAGAACCTGCGGAAAGAAGCCAACCATTTCCCTGGCCGAATAGGAAAAGCTGGCGACACCTTGGCCTGGCTCTTCTCATCATGTTCGTCTACATTCTGACTGTCCGCTGGGTTGGTTATCCCGTGGCCACTGTCTTCTTCCTGACTGCCCTGCTGCGATTTACCGGAAATGTTCGTTGGCCCCTCGGAATTATTTTGGGCCTCCTAGTTGCGGCATCCACATTTTTTATTTTTAAAATCTGGTTGAACATGCCCCTGCCGGCAGGCTTGATTGGGATTTAAGGCAAAAAGATGATGTCCACCGTAGATCTGCTCCTGAACGGCTTTACCCAGGCCTTGACCCCTACGAATCTACTATTTGCCCTCATCGGCTCCGTTTTGGGAACCCTCGTGGGGGTCCTTCCGGGGATCGGTCCCACCTCGGGAATTGCCATCCTTCTGCCTTTGACCTCCTTCCTGCCACCCACTCCGGCGATCATCATGCTGGCGGCGATTTACTATGGAGCGATGTACGGGGGATCGACCACTTCTATTTTGGTGAACATCCCGGGAGAACTCTCCTCAGTGGTGACCACCATCGATGGCTACCAAATGTCCCGCCAGGGAAGAGCCGGCCCCGCTCTGGCTATTGCGGCCATCTCCTCCTTCGTTGCTGGAACGCTGGGCCTTCTCGGCCTGACCTTCTTTGCTCCCCCCCTGGCAGAGATGGCCTTGAAAATCGGTCCCCCAGAGTATTTCGGCCTTGTCGTCCTCGCCTTGAGCGTCGTCATCAGCCTGGCAGGGCAATCCTTGATGAAAGGCTTAGCTTCTGCCACTCTCGGCGCGTTGATCGCTCTGATCGGCATCGACCCTACCTCCGGAGAAAAAAGGTTCACCTTGGGCAATACGGAACTCGTCGGTGGGGTTGACTTCATCGCCGTCATCATCGGCCTTTTCGCCATCGCCGAGGTCATGCGCAATGTGGAGCAACAAACGGAGGCCATTTCCACGGCGGCCCTGAGAAAACTCCTGCCCCGCCTCCAGGAAATCAAGGACTGTATCGGGGCCATGCTCCGGGCCACAGGGATCGGCTTTTTCTTGGGGGTTCTTCCCGGGTGCACCCCCGGGGCCATTTCCTTCATTTCTTACGACCTGGAGCGGCGGGTTTCGAAAAATAGGGAGCAATTTGGCAAGGGAGCCATTCAGGGAGTGGTCGCTCCTGAGGGGGCCAACAATTCCACGACCAGCGGTGGTTTTGTTCCCCTCCTGGCCCTGGGCATTCCTCCAACTCCGGCGTTAGCCGTACTCCTGAGTGGCCTCATGATCTATGGGCTCCAGCCCGGCCCTCTTCTTTTTGAAAAACAGCCCCAGTTTGTGTGGACCATCATCGCCAGCATGTATATTGGTAATGTCATGCTTCTCATCTTGAATTTACCTCTCGTGGGCCTTTGGGCGAGGATGGTCTCCATTCCTTACTGCTTCATGAGCCCTCTGATCTTACTCTTCAGCTTTATCGGCGCCTTCAGCGTGCGCAATAATTTCTTCGATGTTTGGGTCGCTTTGTTCTTCGGGGTTCTCGGGTACCTCATGGAAAAGGTGAAAATACCCACCACCCCGTTGGTGCTCTCCCTGATTCTTACCCCTATGCTGGAGACTTCTCTGCGCCAATCCATGGGTATGGCCGGAGGAAGTCCAATCCTTCTGGTCACTCGCCCCCTGGCCCTCATCTTTGTCATCGCGGGAGTAGTCATGGCGGCTGCATCCCTTTATGCCCGGTCCAGAAAACCGAGAATAAAAGAATATATCGTGGGAGATGGTAAGGAGTCGGATTGAGAAAAAAGGCCTATTGCAATCAAACCTGAAGAGGAGTAAGTTATGTTAACTTCTTACCTGGCAGATATCAAGGAGGAACAAAAATGGAAAAGAGGAATAAATGTTTTTCCCTATTCATCTCAGGCGTTTCTCTCTTGAGTGTGCTCTCATTTCTCATTTTTCCCACTCCGGCCCAACCTGCCGGTTACCCCAACCGACCCGTGGAAATGGTCGTGGCCTTCGGCCCGGGGGGAGCCGCTGATGTGGCGGCCCGACTCACTTCCGGATACCTTTCCAAAAAATGGGGGGTACCGATCAGTGTCATCAACATGCCCGGAGCTTCTGGGATTATCGGTACTCGGCATGTGCTAAATAGCAAACCGGATGGATATACCTTGATGATGGACAACCATGCGGTGAGCGCCATGTTGGCCGCTACCCAAATGGACCTTCCCTTTAAATGGGACAACCGTACCATGATCGCCCGCGTTACGGTCGATCCCGTTTTTTTCACGGTGAAGTATGATTCTCCCTGGAAGAGTCTGAAGGAACTTGCTGAGCACATCCGAAACCATCCCAAAGTCCTCCGCTGGGGGGCAGCCGGGATCACGGCGGTAGGAGCCTTTGCCACCCCCGAATTTTTGGATGCGAGCAAACTCTCCATAGATAGCGTAAACCGGGTCGTTTTTAAAAGTGGTGCGGAAGTGATCACAGCCCTGGCTGGAGGCCATATCGATTTCGCTTCTCAGCAATACAGCGAATCTGCAGGCCTGCTCCTCGCAAAAAAAATTAGGGGCTTAGCGGTAGTGCATACGGAACGTCTTCCCCGCCTGCCCGACATCCCACCGGCCAGAGAAGTAGGTTATCCCGAATTGACTGTTTACGGATGGCAGGGCCTTTCCGGACCTCCCGGTTTACCCCAAGAGGTGGTCGAGAAATGGTCTAAGGCCATAGAGGAGGCCAGCAAGGACCCGGCATTTCTCGAGCAGGCCGAAAAAATTTATAAAATCGTTGCCTACCTGAACCCGAAGGAATTTTGGGATTTCATGCAGGCAGAGTACAAGAGGTACTTGCCCATGGCAGAAAGGCTGGGCCTAAGAAAAAAATGATAGGAGCAGTGAAAATTGGGGGTCGCATCTTCAAATGTCATTTGCAAACGAATTGGCTAAAGGAAATTATAAGAGATTGACAAATGAAGGTGTGACCCCAAATTCCCGTATTTTCATGCCCGTCCCTTTTTCTTGGGAAAGCAAATTGAATGATAGACCTTTACGAAGAGTTGAAAACATTAATCCTCAAACTAAACGAAACCAAAATGAGCTACGCCATGTGCGGTGGCTTAGCACTCGCAATCTATGGAATTCCCCGTGCCACCATAGACATTGACCTTCTTGTTCCGATAGAATCTTTAGAAGAAACTAAGTCCCTGGGCCGGTCATTGGGTTATACCATCGAGGCTAAGCCGATGACTTTTGCAAACGGAGCGATTGAAATCCACCGTCTTTCAAAGGTACATTCGGAAAGCGGCGACATATTGGCGCTAGATTTGCTTTTAGTGACTCCGCAGCTTGTCAATATCTGGGAATCCCGACAGGAGGTATTTTGGGAGAACGGTTCCTTATGGGTCGTATCGCGCGATGGATTGATTGCCCTGAAGTCTCTCAGGGGAAGTGGGCAGGATCTGGATGATATCAAAAAGCTAAAGGAGGAAAAAGATGAAACCTAATATGTCCTCCAAAGCAATAGCGACTCGCCTGCGTCAGGTATCTCAGTTAAGGCGACTTTGCCTCTCCTTAGCAAAATCGAAACCAACCACTGGACATGCCTCCAGCCAAAAACTTCCAGCCGAGTCCTCCAAGAAACCCAAAATAAAGCACCAGTCAAAATAAAAGGGACACATCCCTTTTCATGCCCGTCCCCTTTTTTTATGGCTCTTGACCAATGCAGCTTAAGGTGGTTTGAAGCCTGCTCCTGCAAACCGGCACCGACTCGCGCCTCAGCGGGATCATCTCTCATGTTCCTTCGTTGCCCACTAGTGTCCCGAGTCAGAAAATCGCTGAACAAATTATGACGTCGTCCAGGCGCGGGGGCGATGCGCGCCGCCAAAATCGGCCGGGAAGGTATTTCGATACGGGCCCCGGCTATTTATCCGCAAAGAAAAAGCGGCCCGCTTTGATAACCAATGATAACCATTAAGAAAGATCATTTGCCCGGAGACTCCATAGCATGCGCCGCTCCACCGCCAAGGGACAACTGCCTCATTTTGGCCAGCGCAGCCCTGCACCGTATGGTGTACAGGGCGAAGCGCCCCCGCGCCTGGGCCCTCGGATAGCCGTGAATTGATACACGAATTTACGGCTCACCACACTAGACAGGCAAGATTAATGTTGAAATTATTCAATAATTTAGCTATGTTTGTCAAGAAAAATGAAAAAGAATTAAACCACAGAGGACCCAGAGCAGTTCTTGTGGAAGAAGTTCGAGAACGGATATTTCAATCTGCCCGAAGGCCCAGGCCTGGGCCTAGAGATAGACCTGGATGTGCTCGAGCGATACTGCGTTTCTTCCTAATCATTCATCAAATTAGGTCTCAGTGCGCTCGCACTGTCTCTGCCCATTTGAGGAGCGGGAGTCCAGCCTTTCTTGCCTCTTCGTATTGGCGAGCAAGTTTGTCCAGGGCCTCGCTGGGCAGCCTTTCGGCGAGAATATTCAGCCCATCGCAGTTGCTCACATGGACCAGCAGGGCGCGTGCCGCTTTGGCTGCTTCCTTGGCCTCCTCCGGAGACATAGATGGTTTGGCCAAGAGGGAAGCGGCTGTCTTGGCAGTATTGATGGCTCCATCATGCTCGTCCAAGAGGCTATCCACATATTCGCCCAGGAACTGCTTCATGGCGGGGTATAGAGCCTCCTCCTCATAGCGGAAATGGGGTCCGACCAGGATATCTATTTCCCCTAATACTTTCCGCGCCTTTTCTGTTTGGCCTTTTTCGATCGATCCGGCGAGATCGATTAAAAGATCTCTTACCTTTCGGTGATCCTGCCGAAACTCAAAAATGGGATCCAATTTTGTAGCCATGTTTTCCTCCTTCATGAATGTAATCATTCATCACGGGTCTGGTACCCGCGAACGATGGAAATTCAACTCATATTTCCCTCACCCTTTCCCTATCCCCCAATTCGGGGGAGAGGGTACATTCAGGGGGCCAATTTTCTACGTGATCTCTCATGATGGCAACGTCACCCGCGAATCCCGCCCCGGCGGGAAAAATCCCCCCTGCGCCCCCCTTTTTTAAAGGGGGGGTCGGGGGGATTTTATGCTGCATCCAATTCCCTTCTCATAGCCATATCAAAAAGAACCCTTTCTCTGGCCCTATCAATGCCTAAGGCTTTACGCTTCTTATCAATATGCTCAATCATAATATGGGCCGCCTTGATTGGATCTGGCTCAAAGGCCCACATGCCACCGAATTTCTCCTCAAAGCCCTCGAACAAATAGTCGGTCACTTCTTTGTTCCCGATGGTTGGCCAGGTAACCCCAAATACAGTAAATACCCCAGAGCCCACAAAATACTGGCCAATGGCCAGCGCTTTTTCACTCATCCATTCAGGGGCGGCCCCGGCTACTGGCAGGTCACTCAGGTCATCTCCCAGGCCACCATCCTTGACCATGGCAGTTGCCGCCATCAGAATGCGACTGTTGTCAATGCAGGCGCCCATATGCAATACCGGCGGAATGCCAACCGCTTCACAGACTGAAGCCAATCCGTCACCAGCATATTTGGCGGCTTCTGGAATCATTAAACCAGCCTTTCCGCTCGCCATGGCCATACAACCGGTTTGGAGAACCAATACATCGTTTTTGATCAGCTCTTTGACCATGGCCAGGTTCCCGGCGTCATGAGAAGTTCGAGGGTTGTTGCAGCCAACAACTCCGGCTACGCCTCTTATGCGTCCATTGATGATGTTATCGTTCAGTGGCCGGTAAGAGGCGCGGAAAAGCCCACCCAGCAGGTAATTGATAGTTTCATGGCTGAAGCCGGCGATCATGGCAGTTTTATGCTCGGGGATACGGACCTTTTTGCCCCGGTAAAGGAAGTTGTCCACGGCCGCCTTGACGATAGCCTTGGCTGACTCGAAGGCATTGTGCTCGTCAAACGGCATATGGTCCGCACCCTGGATCCTGGCCCTCGGGTCCGTGGTGATAATCTTGGTATGGTAGCATCTGGCCGTATCGACCAACCCCTGCATAATGCATTGAACGTCAACCACCATCGCCTCTACCGCCCCGGTAATCACCGCCAGCTCCTGTTGCAAGAAATTGCCGGCGATAGGCACCCCATGGCGCATCAACATCTCATTGGCCGTGCAGCACATGCCAGCCAGGTTTATTCCCTTAGCACCCTTGGACTTGGCATATTCCCGCATTCCCGGGCTTTGTGCAGCAACGGTGATCATCTCTGCCAGTTGTGGCTCATGGCCGTGAATGATGATGTTGACTTCATCTTCCTTGAGCACCCCCAGGTTGATCTCACTGACCAATGGTACAGGGGTGCCGAAGATCACATCCTGGATTTCAGTGGCTATCATGCTACCGCCCCACCCATCGGCCAGTGCTATCCTTACGCTGAAATTGAGTAGATCCTGGTAATCCTGGTCAGTGCCCATGTGGGTGCGATGTAACGCCTCTGCGACTTCTATGTCTATCCCCCGGGGTGCAACTCCCAGCTTTCGCCATAGCTGCTGGCGCTTCAAAGGTGCTCGCTTCAGGAAGAGCAGTTCCCCTTCTTGCTTGCCAAACTCATTCACCAGGAGTTTAGCGACATCAACTGCTATTTCCTCTTTGCTGCGGCCATCAATCTCAACCCCCAGGTCCATAGCCAACTGCAGTAATTTCTGCTCGTCCTTTATCTCGTACCCCGGAGCTTCTCCCCTGGCTACAGCCAGGAAGAACTTGGCCATGACCCGGCCGTGGTCGCCGTGAGAAGCAGTGCCAGCAGCTATCTTCCGAACAAAATTCCTGGCGGAAATCGTCTCGGGTGTGGCCCCGCAGACACCAACCCTCTTTCTTCTTTCCTCTAAGCTTTCTTCCCTGCCTTTCGGTGCCATGACCCGGCATGGCCCCATGGCACAGAGGCTGCAGCAGCTACCTTCGGCTCCTATGGGACAAGGTTTTGTTGTCTGGGCTCGTTCAAAGGCGACCCGGGCCCCGTCCTGGGCCGCCTTTTCGATCATCTCCAGCGTCGCTGGGTCGATGCTCTTGATTTCTTTTTCCCCCATACTTCCACCTCCCCCTCGCAGGGGGTCATCCTGTTCTGTTAAACCTTCTTTATCCTCACGATCCAGTCCCTTGGCCCCTTCTGCTCATACTCCCACTGGAATTGGTTCTTGTATTCCGCCTCGAATTGATAGCGCAGCGGCTTTGGGTCATGGTCATTGATTATCTTCAAGGTCTCCCCGGATTTTAAGGCAGCCCATTTCTGGAATATGAGATCATGCCTCTCGAAAGGCATAATAGGCCTCAAGTCCAGCTCAATCATAGCCTTTACCTCCTTCTTTTGATCCTCCCGAGTAAAACAGCAGTAGCCGATCTTGTCACACTCCTTTTTGATCTTCTCCCACTCCTCCGGGGTTAGCACTTGCAGGGCAATCTGGTAGAGAATGTTATCTTCCTTAAAGATATGACTCTCCAGCTCTTTGGTCAGATATTGGCCCAATTCATTAACTTTAGCCTTAAATGCTGGGAATGCATAATCCTTGGAGTTATGAGCCATTTGATACAATTCCTGCTTCCTTTTTCTGAATTCCACGTGGTCCATCTTCATGATCTTGGGTGGTTCTGCGATATCGTGCTTCTCCAGCAAGGGGAATAAGACTTCTTCCTCTCGCTGATGATGGCTTTCGGCCTCTACCAGATGGTGGGAGATATCCTTGAGCTTCTCCCGGTCCAGCCCCATGGCTTCAAAGCTGGTTATGCCTCTTAACCTCTCGGCGAGAGAAGCCAGCTCATTCAGGCTTTCGAGGATGATCTTGTGCTCCTCCATGAAGGTATGCACCGGATGAGGGGCCGAGACTTCCTGCTTTTTGGCCACAAGGCTGTCTCTTAAGACCTCAAGGTGGATATCGCACAAGCTCTTCCTAATCTCCTCATGAGAGATTCCTTCCCTGATCAATTCCTGTTCCAGAATCCCCAGGGTTTTGGCGTCAACTGCCTGAAGAAGCTTTTTCGCTTTTTCCTTGGCTTCTCCAGATACTTCCCCTTCCTTGAATCCTTTCAACAATTCTTTGAACTGCTCCTTCTTATCTTCCTTGGGAGAAATCCTGGTTACCTGCAAAACCCATTCATCAGGTCCTTCTTTTTCATAGGCAATGTTAAACTGACCCTGCGCCTTTAGAACGTACACGAGCGGTAGAGGGTTGAATTCGAGCAAAATCCGAGCGGTCTTATGATTCTCGAGAGCATCGATCCCAGGAAAGATCAGCCCCTCTTTTTCTGCGTGGCTTAACCCCTTCACGTCAATAGTTTTAACGGCCTCCATTCGCATCCCTCCTTTCTTCAATCTTTAGCCACCCATCGATTCCCTGCTCTTTAAGAAGCATATCTTTCACCTTCCCCATTCCTCCTTTGCTTTCTACCCTCTCTAATCCCTGAATTTCCCAGGAGCTGTTGATTGCCTATACGGCCACCAGCTTTTTGATTTCTGGTACCTCTTCCTTGACCACCCGCTCCACTCCCATTCGCAAGGTCATGGTGGACATCGGGCAACCCCCGCAGGCACCCGTCAATCTCACGGTTACTATACCGTCCTGGACATCCAATAACTCGACATCGCCCCCGTCTGCCCTCAAAGCGGGCCTGATCTTATCCAAAGCTGCCTCTACTTTTTCTTTCATTTTTTGTACCTCCTCTCACTGGGTCTCGGCCCAAATTTAAAACCATCCCCTCGGAACCGGAACTTTATACGCTCTCCTTTCTTCCATTTCTATTTCCCTCCTTTAAATAAAACTAAAATTTAGATAACATTATCTTGCCTTAGGGGATACGACTTTTGTCGGATAAACCCTTTTTTTAAACTTTTGAACTATGGTAGCATTTAAGAATCAATAAACTGGCTTCCCAGGAGATTTATCGATGCCTTTGCCTGCTGACTTCTTGAAGTCAGTGCCCTACTTTTCCAGTTTGGATACCAAAGAAATAGAGCGCATCAAAAAAGCGACCACCGAGCTTTCCTTTGCCAAAGGGAGTATCGTTTTTCTGGAAGGGGAGCCGTGCCGGGGTTTATACGTGGTCAAATCCGGGCGGATTCGAATCTTCAAGAGCTCCCCCGAGGGGAGGGAACAGGTACTGCTGATTGCCCAGCCCGGGGACAGCTTCAATGATGTCCCGGTCTTCGACGGCGGCCCTAACCCGGCCAGCGCTTCCACCCTTGAGCCTTCCACCGTCTATCTCATCCCTAAAGAGGTAATGCTTTCTTTGCTCGCTGATAGCCCCGTAGCGCTGGCAACCATCAAAATTTTTGCCGCCCGATTGCGCCATTTGACTTCTGTGGTTGAGGATCTTTCCTTTCGTAGCGTAGTTAACCGGGTGGCCAGAATGCTGCTTAACCTGGCGGTGCTTGAGGGAGGAGCGTCACCCATACCCCGGTTGACTCAAGATGAAATGGCGGCCAGAGTTGGCTCAGTTCGGGACGTGATCGGCAGAGCCCTCAAGACTCTGGAGATGATGGGTGCAATCCGGATTGAGGGGCACCGCATCTTTGTGGTAAACCCGGAGAAGCTAAAAAAAATGGCTTAGATTTCCGACAAAAGTCTTAGCGGCGAAGAAGCGATCTTGATTATAATTTTAAAAATAAAAGCTAAATTGTAGGAGATAAGATGAAAAGGGCAATACCAGAAATAGACTTGGAAAAGTGCGAGGGCTGTGGAAACTGCGTTGACCTTTGTCCTACCCATGTCGTTGACTTAGTAAATGGCAAAGCGGCCATCGTTAACCCCGAAGGTTGTGATTACTGTACTGATTGTGAGACTTTCTGTCCCTCAGCGGCTATTCGCTGTCCTTTTGAAATAATCTTAGCCGGGGGTGACAGAGCAACCCTCTCTTGAGAAGGAGGAATGGAGGAGAATGAGGCGTCGAGAGGAAAGGGAGATTGGTCATACGAGCAAAGCAGGAATTTTACTTATTTCTGGAGCGAAATTTTGCAGGATCTCCGTTACCGCCCCGGCTCGGTTAAGCGTGTAGAAGTGAAAATAGCGGATGCCATTCCTCCAGAGGTCTTCGCACTGCCTGATGGCGAACTCCACACCGATTCTTTGAGCCTCTTGCCGAGAACCCGCGCTCTCCATGCGGCTGATCAGGGAAGACGGCAAGGTGGCCCCGCACATCTGGCTAAACCTCTTTATCTTCTCGAAGTCAGTGATGGGCATAATGCCAGGGATGATGGGAATATCGATTCCTACCCTTCCCGCCCTTTCCATAAAATCGTAGAAGAAGCGATTGTCGAAGAACATCTGGGTGATAGCAAAATCAGCCCCAGCATCAATTTTCTGTTTAGTGTAGGCCATATCCATCTCAAAACTTGGCGACTCGACGTGACCTTCAGGGTATACCGCCACCCCGATGGAAAAGGCGTTAAACATAGCGACAAGTTCCACGAGATCCTTCGCATAACATACCCTATCCTGAGGGATGAACTCCATTCTCCCTCCAGGTGGGTCTCCTCGGAGAACTAAGATGTTCTCGATACCGAATCTCAGGTAATCATCCAGTATATCTCTGAGCTCTTCCTTGTTCTGGCCGATACAGGTAAGATGGGGCATTGGGGTCAGGGATGTTTCCCGTTTGATACGTCTTACCAGCTGCCTGGTGTTTTTCAAATTGCTACCACCCGCGCCATAAGTCACGGAGACAAAAGTAGGGTTCAAGGATTCGAGTTCTCCTATCACCTCAAGTAGCCTGTCTTCGTCCTCCTGGGTCTTGGGTGGGAAGAACTCGAACGAGACACTCCTACCCTCCCAGGCAATAAGTTCCTTGATTTTAATTTCTTATCACCTCCACAGCCAGAAGGCCGGCAAATTCCCCCGGCTCGATACCTTCCCAGGCCTTGGCCGGCCTTTCCCGTACCACTCCATTTTCAGTTTAAAAATTTATTTTTTCGATGCCTACGACTTTTGTCGTAGACGGTAGCGGAATAAAAATATTATTTTCTTAAAAAGAAGGGTTTTATCTTTTGGATGTTTTTATTAATGAAAGAAACGGTCTTTATAAATTCATTAGACCCTGGTCCACGGTCGTCTTCTTCAGGGGCCTCGGATTCACTGTTGGGGTTGTGATTTATATGATCGATGTTATAAAATTAAAAATAGAAGAAGAGATTCTGAAAAGTGGGAGAGATTAGATGTCCTCTGTCCTCGGCGAAACCCTTGAGATCATCAAGAAAAGACACCCCATCCCGCTGCACCAGGTTTGGGTCGATGATTTGGTTATCGGCGTCTTCTTTACCGGCGTGAAGTTATCCACTGGCCATGCTGGTGTGGCCTTCACCCCCATCAGTGAAATTCCCGAGGCGGTCTGTTGTCCCACTACGGCAGCCCGAATGCCCCAGGCCGGAAAATTAGAAAGGGGACCCGTTTCTGAAATTCTCCCATACTCCTTAGATGCCAATGTCCTGAAAAGCGCCATCGGCGTGGCTACCGTCAATGCCCTCTCTCAGGGTATCCTGGAATCGCCGGGAGAGACGGATTATCAGGTCGTTAAAGACTTAGACGGATTTGATCTCTTAGAAATACAGGCCAAGGAAACCGTTTCCCTAATCGGTGCTTTCGGTCCTTACATTCGCCGGCTCAAGATGATGGGCAACCCTTTCTTTATCATCGAGAAAAATCCCCAAACTCTGAGAGCGGATGAAATGAAGTATTTCAGACCCGAGTCCCAAATGGTCTCTACCCTCGAGAGATCAGATGTGCTCATCATGACTGGCACAGCCATCGTCAATCACACTATCGATTCCATTCTCCAATCGATCAACCGGGGAAAACGTACCGCCATCATCGGCCCTACAGCCAGCATGGTTCCCGACGCCTTTTTTGAAAGAGGCGTTCAGGTAATGGCCGGAATTCGCATATTCGCCCCAGATTTGATGATCAAAATCTTAAAGCAAGGGGGATCGGGTTATCATCTTTTGCAAGGATGTTCAAAAAAAATGGCCGCTATTAAGAAATAGGGGAGGGAGATGGAGGAGGCTAATGGAGGCTCCTTATGGCTGAAGATAAGAGGGGAGTGGGAATAATATTTCACAGTGGTTCTTACGACCGTCTCAGTCATGGCTTATCCATTGCCCTGGCAGCTCTGGCGCTGGGAAGGCCGGTTCGGTTCTTCTTCACCTATTGGGCATTGCCATATCTGCGGCGAGGAGGGGATCTTCATTTCCATCTGGATTCTGAGGCCCAAGATTACCAGCAGAGCATAAAGAAAAACCTCGAGCAGGGCCACTGGGAAAAAATCTCAGATCTGATTGTCAGTGCGAAGGCCCTGGGGGGAAGATTTTACGCTTGTACCCATTCCATGGGCCTCCTCAATATCGCCAGGGATGAGCTCATAGAGGAAGTAGACCGGAGTATGGGGTTGACGGCTTTTTTGACTGAGACAGCGGAAGCCCAAATTCTATTCATCTAACCCCTCAAATCCTTGCCCCGAAGGTTTATCGCTTTTCACTGGCATGGAGATACTTTTGACATACCTGAGGGAGCGATCAGGACCGCAGGAAGTGAAGGGTGCGCCAATCAAGCCTTTGAATACAGCGGCCGTGTTATCGAACTGCAATTTCACCTGGAATCCTCCATGGCTAGCATCCAGAGGCTGATCCAGAATTGTGGAGGCGAACTTGTTGATGGGTTATACGTGCAGAAGCCGGAGCAGATGCTGTCCCAACATGGGTATCTGGGGGAGATCAAAAGGAGATTAGAGGTTTTTTGGACCGCATGGAGGAGGGAAAGAAAAGAGTCGCCGCTACCGTGAATGCCCTGGGCTTGTTCTGCCCCATCCCTATCGTAAGGCTTAAATTGGAACTGGAGAAGTTAACTTCCAAGCAAATTGTCGAAATCCTGGCGGATGATCCAGCATTCCCGGAAGATCTGATTACGTGGTGTAAAGAGACCAAAAACAGGCTTTTATCGGTCAGCCAAAAAGATGATAACACTTTTGTGGCCTATGTGGAAAAAGCATGAAGCGGATTAATTTTGATCATCTGGCCTGTTCCCCCATCTTGCCCGAGGTAAGGAAGGCAATGATACCTTTCTTAGGGGAGGAGATGGGAAATCCTTTGAGCCAACACGTTTTCGGCGACCATCCGAGGAAGGCTGTCGAGGAAGCTCGGGAAAACGTTTCCCGTCTGATTCATGCTGACTCGGAAGAGATCATCTTTACCAGTTGCGGGAGTGAATCCAATAACCTGGCCATAAAGGGAACTGCTCAGGCTTACATCAAAAAAGGAAAACACATTATTGCCAGCCCCACCGAGCACCATTCCGTCTTGCACCCCTTGAAGGGCTTAGAAAAGCAGGGTTATGAAATTTCCTGGCTGAAAGTCGATGGCCAGGGAATGATCGATCCCGATGAAATTATCACCCTGGTCCGAAAGGACACCATTTTAATCTCTGTTACCTCCGCCTCCAATGAGATTGGAACGTTGGAGCCTATTAGGGAAATAGGGGAATTTGCCAGGCAAAATGATATCGTCTTCCATGCAGACGCAGTGGCCGCTGTTGGCCATATTCCTGTGGATGTGCAAGAGCTACAGGTTGATCTGTTGAGCTTGGCCGGTAACACCTTCTATGGCCCCCTCGGAACGGGAGCGCTCTATATCCGCAAGGGGATCCGGGTATCTCCCCTGATTGAGGGAGGGATCCAAGAAAATGGCCTCAGGGCCGGCACGCACAATGTGGCTGGAATCGTGGGAATGGGCGTTGCGGCACAGTTGGCAAAGGAAAAGTTGATGGAGAGGCGGGAGCGTCTTTCGAACTTAAGGGATAGATTGATAAAGGACCTGCCGGAGAAGGTGTCCGATTGTTTCTTGACCGGCCACCCCGTTCACAGACTCCCCGGACATGCCAGCTTTTGCATCAAATTTATTGAAGGCGAAGCCATCTTAATCCATCTAAACTTCGTTGGTATTGCCGCCACAAGTGGCTCTACCTGCTCTTCCCAGGCCTTAAAAGTCTCCCATGTTCTCAAAGCCATCGGGATCGATCCCCTTTGGGCCCAGGGGTCGATTGTATTCAGCATGGGAATAGATAATACAGAGGAAGATGTCAAATTTCTTCTGTCCGAAATCTTGCCCGTCGTAGAAAAATTGAGGAAGCTTTCGCCCCTGGCCACCAGATATGGGAATGCGACCCGGCCCCCGGCAGGATGAATTCTTTTCGACCTCTGGAGGGAGAGGTCAAACGGCAACCCACTCTTCTTGCAGAATTTCCCCTTGAATGCCAACGACCAAGTATTTTACGGGTACTTTGCTTTTAGAAATTTGGGAAGCCTGCTGGGCCAAATTCAGCAGTCCCATGCAACACGGAACCTGCATGATCAGGACAGTTAGGGTGTTGATCTTGGCATCTTCAAACCAGGACTTTATTTTCTCCACATAAATGTCCTGACCTTCGTCGAGCTTGGGGCAGGCAATGGCGATGGATTTTCCTTTAAGAAAATCGCGGTGGAAGCCTCCCAGCGCGTACCCCACACAGTCTGCCGTAAGGAGCACATCCTTTCCTTGATAATAAGGGGCCGTGGGGGAGATCAGGTGCAGTTGAATGGGCCATTGCCGCAGATGAGATTGAACTTTTCCTGTTCCCTCCTCTGTCCGCTCCTCCCGGTCTAAAACCTGCATCACCTTAGATCCCGGGCATCCTTCGAAGGTCTTCATGGTTAACCCTCCTTTCTCGTAAATCTTCTCTCCAATCGATCGATAAAATGCAAATATTTTTCTGGCGTGAATCCAATTTTCTCTTCCACCTCATTGAATTTAGAAAACAATTCTCCCACTTGGGAGATGGAAAGATGGCGGTCCATCCAGGGTAACAGAATTTCATCTTCCTTCCGGATATGCTCGGATAGGAGCTCCCCATATTCGATCAGATGTTGGGCCACGACTTCTCTATCTTTCAATCCCAGCCCTGCCAGTATGGCTCTCACGTGATTTCTGGCTCGTTGGTGGTCTTCCTGCATAACCTTTAGGATGTCTAAATTTTCGTCAAAATATTTGAAAAGGATCTCTTCCTCTTTGGCATGGTGGAATTTATCGGCATAGGACCGGACGAAATCTATTCCGTCGCAAATGATTCCCCTCTCTTCTTCGGATTCCAGGTCGATATCTTTTACAACTTCCGGTATTAAGGCCACCCACCTTTTTATTAAGACATGCTCATCCACCAGCTTTTTCATCGGGGGGGAATACTTTATTTCATGGGCCTTTGCCGGAGTTTTTCTCGGCTTCTGAGGCAGCTCAATTTCTCGGTCCGGGTGAATGGATTGGGCAATTCGGGCCATGAGTTCTCGCTCCTCTCCCGCGGACAAGTTATGGATCTCGACGATATCCTTAAGAAGGCAGGAACCCACGGCGCACGGTCCACATCCAATCCCATATTCATCCAGGACGCTTTCCACGGTCGGAAATTCTTTGATCACCTCTTTGATGCTTCGGTTCAGATATGCTTCCATATTACAACTCCCTAAATCCCCCCACCCCCCTCCCATCTGCTTAGGCCACCAGCCTCTGGGTCTTCAAAACCTCACCCCGGGTGCTGATCACGACCTGGCTCAGGGGAATTTTTTTCCCGGATAATTCCAGCCCCTTCTTGACAATGGCAGGCAAGCCCTGGCAGCAGGGAACTTCCATGGTAACGACCTCAACGGACTTGATGCCAGCCGTGTGGAAGATGTCGGCAAACTTTTGGATGTAGGCCTGCGTCTCGTCGAACTTCGGGCAACCCATCATAACCACTTTTCCATCGAGAAAATCCTGGTGGAAACTGGGATAGGCTACTGGTGTGCAATCCGCCACCACCAGCAAATCCGCTCCCTTTAGGAATGGCGCGCTGGCTGGCACCAGCCGAATCTGAACGGGCCAGTGGGAAAGAGCGGTCTTTGCACTCCTATGGGTGGCAGTTCTTTCAGCTTGCGGATGGGCCTTGGGCGGGGCAAATGTCTGGATATGAGTTGATGGGCACCCGCAGGCCATGGCCGAGGGTTCTTCCCCTTTAGCCAGCTCCCCTGCTTTCAAGTTCTCTTCTACCGCTTTTTCATCGAAGTCCTCCGCTTCCCTCTCGATGACCCTGAGAGCATCGTTTGGACACTCCCCGAGACAGGCGCCCAGGCCATCGCAGAATTTCTCTGAAATGAGGCGGGCTTTGCCGTCCACAATCTGCAATGCCCCCTCTGCGCAGGAAGGAACGCAAAGCCCGCAGCCGTCGCATTTTTCCTCATCAATCCGAATGATCTTCCTTGTGATTTTCATCTTCTCTCCTTAATTTTTTTAGTCACAGAGGACCCAGAGGTCACCGAGAAAGAGCAAGAACAAATTCTTAGTTTTATTTTTTTATATCTCTGTGTTCTCGGTGATCTCTGTGGCCTAACTTAAAAATATGCTTTTGGCCAGTTTGCGGCCCGTTTCGGTCAAGAAAGCCTTCTCCATCAATTCTCTCAATTTCTCCGGATCTCTGGCCCCAGGAACATCCCCTTCTTCAAGATTGACAATCATGTCCGCATCATAGAGCACTTTGAAATTGGTCGTTTCTTCCGGCCGGGGATGATGATGGTGTCCGATGATGTCGCATACCTCGTCGATCAGTTCTGGGTGAGCTCCTAATTTTGTCAGGATCTCACGGGCGATGGGTGGCCCTTCCACCTCCTGGTAACGGCCATCCGTACTGCCGTACTTCCGCTCTGCTTCATGAATTCCGATGTCATGGAGATAGGCGGCGGACAAAACCACTGCCGGATCTCCTTTTTCTTCCCCGACGATCTGCTCGGCATAACGAGCCACCTTGGTGGCGTGGCCGATCCGCTTGAAATCCTGTTTGAAGTAATGTTTCATCTCGATGGCTACTCGATCCTTCAACAACTCCTTTCGTTGGGCCAGGAGTTCTGGAGGCAAGTCCCCAAGGCATTGCTCGGCAAATTTACAGTAGGAGGCACAGCCGAAGTCCATTTTGGGATTGATCAGCTTGTGCCCACAATTTTTGCAGCGGCGGGTTGGCTCATCCTTGAAGAACTCTATGGGACTGCCACATTTGGGGCAGGAGACTTCAAAGATAGCTCCTGGTTTCCAGTACCGGCTGTCCTGTCCCGGACATCTCATGGGGTTTCCCTCCTCTGATTTTCGATCCACTGGCCACCTGGAAAAGCCAGCTTTGATCTACCTTCCATTATGAATTCGGGACGAAAATAGCTCCTTGACTCAGGTCAAGAAAAAATTTTTTTTCTGCTCCAGAATCTCGCCGAAACGTTCTCCTTCCATGCAGTGTCTCTGGTAGTGATCCAGGCATCGATCGACTATTTCCAGGGTTTCCTCCAATCCATGAATTCCCGGCAATTCCCCAGCCAACCTCGGATGCCGCCCCAGCTTCCCTCCGACCAGAATCCGGTAACCACTCGCAGCTTCTTGAAGGGTGCCTGTTAGACAGGCAGTTATGCACTGGCCACAAGAAAGACACTTGGTGGGATCGACAAGCGGCCCCTGGCTCAGAAGGGAAATTGCCCCCTCCCGACAAACTCCCACGCAGGCTCCACACTGGTTGCAGGGAACATCTGAGACCTCTGGATTGCGGGCACCAATTAATCCCAGGTCCGCGATCTGGGGACGAGAACAGGCATTGGGACAGTCAGAGATGGAGACCCGAAACTCATGGTGTATCCTTAAAGGACCTTTGACCCGCTCTTTTAGGAAGGATTTTAGATTTCTCTTCGCCAGGCGCTCTTCGATCTTTCTGGGTAGATCCTCATAGACGACCGCCCGATTGGGACATCCAGTTGGCCCAAAGCATGTTTCCACCTGGTAGCCCTTGACCTCTTCTTCCATTTGATCCAGATACCGTCTCTGACTCGCCTTTACATGATCCAGGCGAACTTCAGAAGCCCCAAAGCGATGGGCTTCCTCTTCGACTCGCTTCCTTACCCGCTTGCGGATAAAGAAAGGAACCTTAGAGATAGCCTCATTGGCTTCTTCTGTCCATTTCATTGCTGCCCTCCCGAATAAAGGGTTCAAGGATTCGAGGGTTCATGGGTTCAAAAGACGTAAGGCGCGAGGCGTTAGGCGTAAGGGGATTGAAAACCTACACCCATCACCCTACGCTCTATACTATGCGCTTTATTGCGATATGCCTTGACATAAGTCAAAGGAAAGTGATATTTCCCAATGGAAGAAAAAACCATGAAATTGACCGCCTTGATTGCCAACATTCCCCTGTTTCGGGGTCTGGCCCGAAAACAGCATGAAGATCTAGCCATGATCCTGATGGAGCAGGTATTTAAGCGGGGCCATAGCATTTTTTTTGACGGAGATGAGGCCAACGGCTTTTATGTAGTCGTTTCAGGGCGGGTGAAAATATTTAAACTTTCCCCCGAAGGAAAAGAGCAGATCCTCCACATTTTTGGTCCCGGAGAACCATTCGGGGAGGTAGCAGTATTTACGGGGAAACGCTTTCCAGCCAATGCGGAGGCTTTAGAAGAAACCCGGGTTTTCTTCATTCCCCGAACAGCCTTTGTTGATCTGATTCGCCAGGACCCCTCCCTCGCTCTCAACATGCTGGCGGAATTATCCATGCGTTTGCGCCGTTTTACCCTCCTCATCGAGAACCTTTCGCTCAAGGAAGTCCCGGGTAGGCTGGCCGCCTATCTCCTATATTTAAGCGAAGGGAAAAAGGGAACTAATGAGGTGGTATTGGATATTTCCAAGAACCAGTTGGCCAGTCTTCTGGGTACCATCCCCGAGACCCTCTCCCGCATCCTGGCCCGGATGACCCGAGAGGGATTCATTCAATCCAGGGGACAGCGGCAAATCCGCCTATTAGACCGCCAAGGGCTGGAAGGATTGGCCAGCGGGGAAAGGCGCCTGGCGTAAAAACAGGAAGAACTGAGTAGTGAGTTACAAAAGGAATTCATGTCCCTCACCCTGGCCCTAAGCAATTCCCTTAAGTCTTGATCTGAACAGCATCGCGCACCGCCTTGATGAGAGGGGTAAAGCTGTAGGTTGGCACCGAGCAACCAGGAGCGAGAATGAATTTTGTGTTCCCCGCCTGGGCAATGGCTGATCTGACCTGGTTGCGGATCACCAGCCCAGAGAGATAGGGGAAGTTAACATGGTCTAACCCGGCCATAAGAGTAAGGGAGGTCCGCTGCCGCGCCGCAGCAATTGTCGGGCCGCCGTTTAAGTCTGCCCATGATAGGGCCTGCACCGGGTAATCCAGGAGTCGATCGAAATAGAGCTTTTCTCCATGGGCGTGGAGAATATGAAACTCCCCCCTGCCTTGGATGGCTTGAAGGAAAGCGAGATCAAAAGGGCGCATGAATCTTTCGTATTGCTCCAGGGTCACGCTCTCGGCCGTGGCTGGCACGGAAAAGAAGATCCCGGCGGCCCCTCGATCCAGGCTGGCTAAGGCATACCGAATAAGGTTGTCGTTTACGATCCGGAGGGCTTCCGACAGCGCCTCTGGATGATTCGCCATCAACTGAGGCATCGCCTCTTTCGCCAGGTTTCGCCTTAGCGTGTTCCAGGCGTTGAAAACTGTGTCTACAAACAAAGCTTTTCCCTGCAGGGCCTTGGAGATCAACTCGATCACCTTTAATTGTTCCCCCATGGATGTCCTGGCTACATCGAGAGGCTCGAGCCATTTAAGGTCGGAGGGAGTCGCCATAACTTCCACACCACCAGGCATAGGGTAATCATAGTCATTCATGACCTTCAGCAAGTCCAGATCATAAGCCTCGATAAACTCCAAATGTACCTGGGCCGTCCTTTCCGCCGAAGCATGTTGAGTTCCAAAATGGTACCAGATGGAGAATGGCGGCCGGTCTGCTGACTTTCCAGCTAAGGTTGCTCGCACCCTTTCAATTTTGGTCATCATCCCAGTTGTCTTCCCTTCCCCTTCTTTCCGCTACTGCCAAATTAAATGCTCTCTCCCTCATATACGTTGGCAATGCAGCACAGGAAAGTCACGGGCTCTTTTTCGCTCACATTTTTCATGCTGTGGACTTCCATGGTGGGAATGAAAATGAAATCGCTGGGGCCAAGGACCTTTTCCTCCACGACTTGATCTGTGGCGGGGTCATGCTGGAAACATTTCACCTGGCCACTCAGGATGTACATGGTCTGGTAGTAGAGATGGTTGTGGATGGGAATTTCTCCCCTGGGGCCGATGGTGAAATAGCGGAGGCCATATTCGATGGAATCCTTGGGGCCAGCCTGGGAGAGCCAGCGAATCCATACATCCTTCACCGGGATGGGCTTGCCTCGGTAAGGGTAAGTTTCAATCTTTTGATCGGGTTTGTCGTTCACATTCATTACGATCATGATGATCTCCTTTCTAATCAAGAAATGAGAATGTTTGTCTATTCCCCATTCCCCACTCCACATTCCGCATTCATATCTGCCCCGTGTCTGCCCAGCTCTCTAAGAGTTTCTGATAATCAGGATCCTGATAACGTTCCAGGACAAAAGCTGGCGCGTAGCGGGGCAAATCGCTCCCTGTGAGATGGGCAGCCAGCAGCTCTCCTGCCGCACAGGAAGCCATGATGCCAAAGCCAGAAAAGGCACCGATCACGTAGGCTCCCTTGACTGGGAAAGGTCCGATCAGAGGTCGATTTTCCCGGGTCTTCGTATAGTATCCCCCATCCACCACCGGTTTGGGCATGCGGCCAAAATAAGCGCTCAGGCCAGGAATCATGACCGCCAATCCGCGCAGAGCGATTTCAGGATAATGGGGGTTCAAAGCGAACGGGAAGACGGGCTCTACTGGGCGAATGTCGTAAGTCCACAAGAGCAGGACAACATCGCTGTCCGAGCCGCCCTCTGGGCGGGCGTGAACGCCGGAAGGAAACTCGTTCAACAGGTATTTCGTCTCTTCGGATCGAGCCAGGGTGATTCGCTCCTCTGGCGACCACGGCAGAAGAGTAGGATCGGTCCAAATGAGCAAAGGAGCCTCTCGCGCCACCACGCGCAGGTGGTCTCGGAAGGCGATTTTAATGTGCAACTCGTGATAAATGGGCAAGTTAACCCCGATCATCCGGGCCACATGCGGGAGGAATGGCCCTGCCGCATTCACCAGATGGTGAGTCGAGATCTCAGTGGCTCCATTCCCATCCCTTAGATGCACCGCCTCCACCCGTCCGCCGATCACCTCTACTCCTTCTAAGCGCGCTTGCCAAAAGGTGGTTCCATACTCTCGAGCCCGCTCCAACATGTACATTCCCAATTGTTGGGCACTGAGCCAACCGCAGCGCCGCGGATGGACCACCGCCACCGTGCTTTCGGAGAGGTAGGGAAAATGCTCGCGGATTAGCCCTCGATCGGTGATCAGATCTGAGCCTGTGGGTTGGCCCTCAAAGCCTTGGGGTGGCGCAGCGCGGTAGAGCGTATCCCCGCTCTTTCCCATATGATCGCGTACGGGACCCGCGCCCAGCTCAGCAGTTTCCTCAGCAACTCGTTTGAAGGTGGCGATGCGGGCCGGGTCGGCGGTGGCGAAGAGGTAGCCTCGCCGGTTGAGGTTGAAAAGGTTCCCGCTCTCACGGGCCAACTCTTCCAGAATATCAATACTGCGGTTCATCAGACGGACCATGGCGTCGCCTGGGCCCGGCCACCAGTTGCGGTAACACTCAGTCGATTTGTCGCTGGTCAATGAGAGGGGTGAGCGTTCATCTACGAGTAACACCTTTCTGATGCCCTGTTTGACGCTCAGGTGATAAGCTGCGGAAATTCCAGCAATGCCTGCGCCGCAGATGACGACGTCAGCGGATGAGCTGATCATAGAAAATTTCTATCCTTTTTTCCATAGTTGTCAAGAAAATTCTTTCAGCCCCGTTTCATAATGCAACGCCAGGATTGAAAGGGAAGGGGAAGAAAAACCATGGATTGACAAACGGGGAGAATTTGCCATATCTTGCGGCTGAAACATCTCCAGAAAGAGATCGAACAGCTTTATCAGCCATCTATTCGCAGGGTGTGAAAACATCCAATTATACTGAAATTGAAGGGGTCCGAAAGGAAGTATTAGTGGGAGCGAGAAATCCATTGGGGGTCATTCTGCAAATTTTTGAGTGGCTGGGGGAATATAGGCATGCCTCTCAGGAGAAGCGGATGACCAAAGTTTGGGGATAAAAAATTTTTTTAGGACACAGATGAACGCAGATTCTAAGGAATTCTTCAAATAAAAGATCTTCAGCATGTATATCTGCGAAAGAGAAGAGCCTGTGGCTGCTCTTCTCCCACAACCGCTATTTGCAGGCTACACCATTACTGTCTTAATAAGCGATTTCATTTTGTTTTTCAGCTCAGGATTAACCTCTTTCATCCCGTGGACACGGGCCCCATGGGCAGCTGCCACAGTCATGACCTCTTCCTCCGTTTCAGCTCGGACCAGGAAATCGCAATCCGCTCCTGCATCCCTGCAGCTTAATTGTTTATATTCTTTCTTAGCCATCCCTCTCGCCTCCTTTCCACCCCAGTTGGGACCTTACACCCTTTTAGATGAGAGAATCCAGCAAAGGATACTAAAGATCCTCTATCACTTCCGCTAAAGAGCCAAAGGCGGACGGCGTCCTGCCCACGGTCGGGCTGACTCGAGCTGTGCTCCCAGACGGAAAAGGGTAGCCTCATCTCCAAACCTTCCGATGAAGTGAACGCCCACAGGGAGTCCTCCCGCATTCCAGTATAGAGGGACGGACATGGCTGGCTGCCCGGTGATGTTGCAGATGGGCGTGAAAGGGACGAAATCAATGGCCCGAGTAATTGCTCGCATAGGATCGTCAAGGGGAGAATCAAAAGTTCCGAGGGGAACAGGAGGCTCAGCGAGGGTGGGCGTGAGCCAAACGTCATACTTGAGGAAAAATTTAGCGACGTCTCGGGACACCCTCTGCAGGAAGGTCAGGGAAAGAAGGTAGGCTGATGCGCTATGCTTCTGCCCCCTCTCGTAAAGAGCCCAGGTGAGCGGTTCGAATTGGTCCGCAGCAGGCTTCCGGCCAGTCATCAATCCCAATCCGTCTATGGTCCAGGCGCAACCCCCATACCATAAAGCCATAAAATTAGCGGTGATCAACTCTCCGGAGACCATGGGAGCAGATTCCTCCACCTCATGGCCCAACCTTGCGCAAAGGTTTGCAGCATCCCGAACCGCACTGATGCAATCGGCGTGTACCTTTGCGCCAGTTAATGCTGCCATAGTAAAAGCAATACGCAGCTTCCCTGGGTCGGCGCCAACTTCTTTAAGGAATGGACGTGTCGGCGGTGGCGCCCAGTAGGGGTCGCCCACATCAGGGCCTGATGTAGCATCGAGCAGGCCAGCGCTGTCCCTTACCGAACGGGTAACGGCGTGCTCGACCGCCAGTCCACTAAACATGTCGCCGAGGTCAGGGCCGAGGGGGTTTCGGGCTCGGGTGGGCTTTAGGCCGAAGACCCCGCAGCACGAGGCCGGGATGCGGATCGATCCGCCCCCATCATTGGCATGGGCCATGGGAACCATGCCGGCAGATACAGCAGCGGCTGAGCCCCCGCTGGAGCCACCCGGGGTCCGGCCTATGCCCCAGGGGTTACGGGTGGGGCCAAAAAGGCGAGGCTCGGTGGTGGGCAGAAGGCCAAACTCTGGCGTGTTGGTCTTTCCGACGATGATTAGACCAGCTCGCTTCAGGCGGGCCACCAGTTCGCTGTCATGATCCGGCACGAAGCTGCGCAGGAAGGTGGACCCCATGGCCATTCGTACCCCTCCATAGATGGCTCCCAGGTCTTTAAGCAGAAAGGGGACGCCGGCAAAAGGTCCATCCGGCAGCTCCCCGGTGGCTGCGGCGCGGGCCTGATCATACATGGGCGTGATTACAGCATTGAGGGTAGGGTTCAGTCGTTCAATCCCCAGGATGGCGGATTCCACCAGCTCGATGGCCTGGATTTTTTTCCTGCGAACCAAGTCTGCCAGGGCCGTTGCATCGAGGGAAGCGTATTCATCCAATTGCGTCATGGCCGTTTCTCCTTTCCTAAGGGTTTTCCATCATGAACCAATTCAAAGACCGTCACCTCTGGGGGAGTCAGAAAACGGATGGGCGGACCCGTGGTTCCCGTTCCCCTGCTGGTGTACAGGGTGGCTCCGTTAGGCAGCTTGTAGAGTCCTCCGGTATAAGAGAAGAAGATTCGAGTGATGACGCGAAAGGGAAGAACCTGGCCTTTGTGAGTATGCCCTGAAATCTGGAGGTCAAAATAATCGAGGGAATTCCCATCCAGAACAGGCTGGTGTTTGAGCAAAATGGTAAATTTATCTCCGGGGAGGCGAGAGAGGAGTTCTTTTTCCTTTACCCCCATCGGCTCCCCGTAATAAATCCCCGTCGGGTCGTCTACTCCCGCCAGATTGAAGAGTCCTTCCACCGTGAGGCCTTCCCCCCGGAGAAGGTGGAAACCCGCCTTCCTGGTGAATTCGAGGGCCTGAGCCAATCCGGCGTAATATTCGTGATTCCCCGTGATGGCGAATTTTCCCAATGCTGGGCGGATTTCCTGCAAGAGGTCGGAGAGATGATTCAATTGATGGATTTGGGCATCCACCAGGTCCCCGGTGGAGATGAGAAGGTCTGGATTTGCCTTTCTCACTTCGTGGAGGATTCTTAAGAGTCGCTCTTCCCGCACGATCATACCCAGGTGGACATCGGTTATTTGAACAATTCTTATGGGGCTGGCCTCTGGGGGGATCTTGGGGGATTTCAAAACCACCCTTTCAGTGCGAATGTTCAAGGCCTCAAAATATCCGTAAGTCCCTGCCGCCAGGGAAAAAAGCAAAGGGAGAAAAAATCGCCAGGAGAGGGAGGAAGAAGGAGGCTCTCGGGAGAGGATCCAGCTGGCGATAGGGGCCAAGAGGCGGTATAGATCGAAAAGGACTGAGGCCGAGAAAAAAAGAAAGGCCACTCCCATCCACGTATAACCGATATAGGCTGTGAGGCGGGCCAGCGAGGCAAAACCATATTTTTCCGAAAAATAGACCAGAAGCGGAGCGGTAACCATGATGAGCATGAGAAAAGCCAAAAGAATGCTCACCAGGATTCCCAGAGAGAAGGTGTCCCTGATTCTGGTGAAGATATAGTAATGCAGCCCGCCATAAAGCAGGAAAAAGGTCAACAAGAAGAGGCTCATGGCATCCTTTTTATTTTCATCTGCCTTTTCTTTGTGAACCTTCCTATATAAAGATCCGCCATCATAATGGCCCACCCTATCGAGTTGCTCTCGCACCCGAGATGAAGGTAACTCCCCTTAAAATTCTAATCCCATTCTAATACAAGGGAATGACCAAAGGAAGAGAGGAATGATTTTAAAATGCTAAAAGTTGATCTTTCTCTAAATCCCCAGATCTCTGGTATAATTAAATTTATGAGAAAGCAATATCTTTTGGCGGTTAGTTCGCTGGCCTTGTTCTTTGCCTGTGCCCCCGTCATCTCCCACCAGTCCCTAAGAGAAGCAGATGAAAGTCTTACTTTCCAGGAATTAATCAAGGATCCGGAAAGATACAAAGGAAAATCGATGCTTCTCGGAGGAGAGATTATTTCCAACACCGTCAGGGAAGGCGAAACATGGATGGAGGTTCTGCAGCAGCCGCTGGACTGGCAACTGAAACCGAAAGACACAGACTTGTCTCACGGTCGGTTCTTGGTGCACTTGGCTGAATTTCGAGACCCGGCCGTCTATGCTCCAGGACGAAAAATTACGGTTTTCGGAAAAGTGGAGGGGAAAAAGATCTTGCCCCTTCAGGAGATCATGTATAGTTACCCGGTGCTGACTGCTCGGGAGATCCACCTCTGGAAACCGGAAACATGGGGTGGGCCATTCTTTCACTTCGGCATTGAAGTGGGAGGGACGATCAGGTGAGAAGATTTTTTTTGATGATTCTTTTATCCGCAGGGATGATCGTCTCCTGTGCTCCTTTTTCCCAAGAAATGATGCGGCATGCCGACGAATCCCTTACTTTAAGAGAGGTGCAAAAAGATCTTCAGCCCTTCCTGGGAAAGACCGTTCTGTGGGGAGGTGTAATTATTGAAACCACAAACCGGAAGGAGGAGGCGATCTTGCAGGTCATGCAGACAAACCTGGATTATCAAAAAAGACCTACGGATCTGGATCGCTCGCGAGGCCGTTTCTTAGTTCGACATACTGGGTTTCTGGACCCGGTAATTTACCGGAGAGGGCGAGAAATTACTGTCGTGGGCGAAGTTGCGGGAAAAGAAATCCTTCCCCTCGGCGAAATCCAATATGCCTACCCGATCATTCTGGCTAAGGAAATACGCCTATGGGAGAGAAGGCCACAGGTCAGGCCCGTTTATCCTCTCTGGTATTGGGACCCTTACCCTTATTGGTGGTATCGACATCCTTCCTGGTGGTATCGTCCTTACTTTTGAGGAGTCTTTGCCCCTCTTCAAGTCTCGTAAGCAAGGACCCGAATCAATCCCATGGTGGCCCCTGTGTTGTCAGACGTCGTGGTGTCGCTAACCGAGACCACTTTCTTTACTCTTTTGTCCTTTAGGAAGCGGTTTACCTGATCATCCAGGTCTGCCAGCTCCCGCATCGTTGCAAAAATCTTCAACTCCGTGGTGAAGGTCTTTACCTTACAGCTCTTCTTCTCGGCCATATAGACCTCCTTTCTTTTCCCTTCCCTTTTTATTCATTTTCGGGGCTTCGCCAGCCAAAGTTGGCGGGTAAGCTGCATATGCCCGATATGGGTGGCCATATGTTCAATGACGTGTAAGATGCACCAGCGAACGGTTACGGGACGATCTCGAAACTTGCGGCTCTCCTCTAATTGGGTTTCCGTGAGCGATGACAGAACTTCCTCGGCACTCTTGGCGGCTGTGTCCAATCTGGCCTTTAACTTGGCGACTTCCACTCCCCGGGTAGCAAATTCCGCCTCCCGGTTACGTTGGATGGGTTGGCGGCCGATGATTTCTTTCATCCAAAAAGTTTCAGAACCGGCCAAGTGAGCGGCAATAACCGCCAACGAGTTAGTAGCCAATTCTCCTTCTCCCTGAATGGGACGCCAATCCAGAGCATCCTGGGGTAACCCTTCCAGCAGGGTCTTGGCCTGATCTCTGAGTTCCTTCAAATCTGTCAGGTAATTTTGGATTTCCGCCGTCATTTTATCCCTCCTCTTTGATCTTTATCCAAAACCGGATTCCCTTTTCTGTGCAGAGCAGCACATATTTTTTATCCGCTTCCAGGGTATGGGTACGGTAACAAAAACGAATAATCCGAAGGCTACCTGCGCCCATAATAACCCGTCGGAGAAGATACCTGTTTGAAAATAAGAATACAAAGTCACGGAGAAGTTGACCGCGATATCAGAAGCCATGATAAGGACGGAAAGAGCCATTCCATAGAAGGGGAGAAAGATGAGGAAAATTATGGCTAAGGGGTCAAGGATCGTTAGCAGAGTCCAATAGATATTGATGGGGAGCGGAACATAGCTATAACCAAATAAACCATCGCGCATAATATCGACTATATGATTTTTTGTCCCATATGAAAATCCAATGATATAAATAAGGAAGATTACCCTTACGATATTTAGTTCTTTACGTTGGAAATCGAAAAATATTTTTGCCAACAAGTTATACCTTCCAGTTCTAAGGCATGCTTCCGTTCATTTGGCTTGGAATACTGGTTTTCGCTTCTCCGCAAATGCTTTTAGTCCTTCTCGACCATCGGGATGAGCACCACAACGTGAAATTCCCAATCGCTCTCGCTCCATCTGGGTCTCGATGGTCGTATGGAATGAGTCTGTGAGAAGCTCTTTGCACCAGCCAAAGGAATAAAGTGAACCTTTGGCCAGTTCACGGGCCATATTCCACGCCTCTTCCAGTGCCCGCCCATCCTCAACGACCTTGGTCACCAATCCCCAAGCCAGTGCTTGCTCAGAAGAAATCGGCTTATCAAAGCCAACGATCTCCATAGCCCGAGCCAGGCCTACGAGCCTGGGGAGGGTAAAAGTACCGCCGCCATCGATGCATAGACCATTGGCCGTGTAGGCTTGCCTGAGGACGGCGGATTGGGCCATTACTCGAAAGTCGCAAGCCAGCGCCAGGGAAAAGCCACCCCCAGCTGCTACCCCGTTAATGGCCGCTATAACCGGCTTTCTCATCCGTCGAATCTCCAGTATCGCCTGGTGGTATCGGGCGGCCAGCTCATGAAAACCCGCTGCTGGTCCACCCGGAAAGTTATGTACCCATTTGAGATCGCCTCCCGCGCAAAACGCCCTGCCTTCGCCGGAGACCACCACCGCGGATATGGAGTCATCCGCTGCCAGATAAATGAGGAATTTGGCAAAAGATTCGACCATATCAAGATCGAAGGCGTTGAACGTTTCAGGCCGGTTTAACAGAACCTCGGCGATCTGCTCGTCTTTTTTTAGTGCGATCGACTGGGGCATCTGATTTACCTCCAGATTTCTAACCTATTCTCATCCTGAATCATAAGAAAACGGTCAGACTTGCTTATTGACATTTATCTCTTATCCATTAATAAAAAAAACCCCTCAAACTCTTCCCTCGCCTTCCTTGGCATGCAACCAGAATAGCAAGACTCCTATTAAAATTTCAAGGGACGATTGGGGTCACATCTCCATTTGTCCTTTAACGCCGCTAATGTAACTAGGCCTTGAATTTTAGAGTAGGGAAGGAGGGGGCTTCGGAGGGGGCTGTCGTCACATCTTACTGTAGCCCTTAAAGCTCCATGCCTTGCAGGTGAAGGTCCTGCGCCAGGAATTGCCTTTTTACCTGGGAGAGGGGTCAGTCCGTGAATTGAGAATTAACCTGGTTCTTGGCTATGAAATTCGGGGAGCCTCAAAAGAATTGAAAATAAGAATCGGCGGGTGTTTACTCCCTGCGGGATAAAAAGAGGTAATCTCTAATAAAACATCAACAATTCCTAATTCCCGGACTGATCCCCTCTTTTTCCCCCATCGGAAAACATTGTCCCTCCCCAAAGTTCGAGTGCAAGAAAGAGTGCAAAATTCAGATCGATTTTCTTTGCTTGCGGCGTCTCTGTTACTTGGCCACGGCGCCGAGTACCTGGGCGGCTTTAAAATACAGTTCGTGCGTCTCCCGGTACATTTTCAGTGTATCCTCGGCGCTGCGGAAATCCGCATAATGCTCCACTCTTCTCAGGCCCTCGGAAATTTCCTTTCGATATTTTTCGATGGTTTTGTTCTGGGCATCGGTGAACCGGTCGATGATCGCCTGGGGAGTGCCTTTGGGAAAAGCAAAGCAGTACAGAACGGGCGTCACAATGGGATACCCGAATTCCTTGAACGTGGGGACATCGGGCAGCCCGTCCAGCCTTTCACCTTCGGCTGCAGCTAGGATGCGCACGCTCCCTGCTTCCAGGTGACCCCCCGCCGCGGCGACGATGCAGGCCTCGACGTGCCCGCCGAGAAGGGCGGTTATGGCCTCTCCGCTCGATTTAAACGGCACATTCATCAGCTTGATTCCGGCGTATTTGTTGAAAAGCTCCAGCACAAAATCAGCGGCAGTGAGCTTTCCATAGGTCCCCGTGTTGAACCCCCCCGGCGTCTTCTTGACCTCGTCCATGAAATCCTTGAGCCCCTTCCAGCGGGCATCCTTCTTCACCATCAACCAGATCGGGTTCTTGGAGTAGGAGCCGGTCAGGATGAAATCTTCCATTTTGTAATCCAATTTTTTCACAATGGGGGCGATGATGATCGGTGAAGAACTGGCCACCAGGATCGTGTAGCCGTCCGCCTTGGCCTTGGCCACGTACGCCGCGCCCATGGAACCGCCGCCGCCCGGTTTATAGACGCTGACCAGAGGTTGGCCCAGAAATTCTTTCATCTTCTCGGCGATCACCTTGGAGCCCAGGTCCGTTCCCGAAGCCGGGGCATAGGACACGATCATGTTGATCGGCCGGTTGGGGTATGGGTTTTCAGCGGCCCTGTTTGGGGAAGGGTTAAAGCCCGTGAAGAGGATCAGAGAGCCCACGAAGAGGAAGACACCGAAACGTTTCCGTCTGTTTATCGCTTTTCCCATTCTTCACGACCTCCTTTTTCCTGGATTGAGCAACTTCTAACCTCAGGGCAGTACTCCCCGCCGAAGGCGATCTGGCGGATAAGAATTCTTCAACGCCCAATAAACGGCCGCAAGAGGGCAAACAAACTGAATCAGGTTCATTGATCATGTTCTATACTATAAAAAACGAAAAGGATCAAGGGAAAAGAGAAATCGGGTGGGGTCAAACCTCCGCTATTGACTATAAATCCTTTTTGGTATTTTAACTTCATATTGACACCTCTCCGCGTAGATTACCAGTGTAATAAAAATAAAGAGGGTGTAAGGTCTACGTGCAGCCCTTAAAGCATCATATCTCACAGGTGAGAGTCCTGCCTCAAGAATTGCCTGTTTACCTGAGAAGTGATATCCGACTTAAGGGGAAAGCACGAATCTTAAGAAAGGTCCGAAATAAAAACCTTATTGGCCTTTTAGCAATAGGGGAGTACGCAGGTCAGCAGAAGAGCTGGGCGACCCCTGGTGCCGCCTCAAAAAGTATTTTTGATCTCCTGGGCCAGTAAAGAAAGCGTAGGATCGCGGGCACCCATAACAATCACCACGTCACCTGGCTGTACGCATTGCTTAAGGTCGGCAATAAGCCCGCTGCGGTCTTGAGGCGCACAGACCATGACACCTCGCTCGCTGACCCATGCCGCTAAATCTTCGGAAGAAATATCCTTCTTGGCTGTGCCCCCTGCGTAATAAATGGGCAGAAAATAAACTTTGTCGGTACCCCGAATTAGCCGGGCAAATGCGTCCACCAGTTCGTCTTTCAGGAAACGGGTGGGGCCGTATCCGTGCGGCTGAAATACCGCAAATATGCGCGCTCCAAAATCGCGGGCCGCAAGAATCGCGGCCTTTATTTTTTCGGGGTTGTGGGCGTAATCATCAATAACGCTTATACCTTTTGGTGTTCGGGAAACCAAAAATCTCCGCATAACGCCTCGAAATCCCCGCATGGGCTCAACCATCGCTTCGAGGCTGCACCCTTCGCCCTCGCATACACATAAAGCAGCAAGTGCATTGGAGAGGTTATGGTAACCAGGAAGCGGCAATTCAAAGTCGATCCCTTTTAAGGTGAACCGCAGAAAGGGGGCCACCGCCTTGACAGCCTCTGGCCTGTAATCCGCGGGGCCCCAAAGGCCGAACGTATGTGCGGCTTGAATAGGATTGAGCTCGGGATCATCCGCATTCTTGATTACCAAGGGCGTTTGACTTGAAAGCCCCTCGAAAAGCTTTAGAATCTCAATTACAGATTTGTGATCCTTAGAAATATTCAGGAAAACGGCCTTCTCCGGGCGGTATTTCACCAGTGTGCCGTCACTTTCATCCGCTTCTATCACAAGTATGTCGGAATCGCCTTGGAATGCGTTGCCCAGCAATCCTTCCTGGTTCAGGCGGATGAGGTTTGCGCCCGTGATTACCGACGGACTTTTGCCGCACGCATGGAGTATCTCAAATATCATAGCAGCTACCGTTGACTTGCCGTTGGTACCGCATACAGCAATGGTAGTGTGGGATGCGACTATGGCGGCAAGGACATCGGAACGATGAAAAACGGGGATGCCCCGCTTACGGGCCGCCGCGATGTCGGCATTATCATCTTCGATGGCGGTTGAAATCACAAGAGCCTCCGTAACGGCTGCAATGCCGCTGCCGTCTTGGGGAAATATCCTGCAGCCAGACCGCTCCAGTTTTTCTTTGCAGTCCCTCATTTCTTCTGCAAAGGCGATACGGTCAGAGCCGGTGATTTCATGCCCGCTCCAAGCAAGGTATTGTGCGATGGCGCTCATGCCCGAGCCCATGATCCCGGCAAAATGCAGGAAGGAAAAATCCCGTCCATCAATCGATACGGACAAACATTTCCTCCCGCGTGTCGGCCAAAGGTGAGATCATGTCAGCGTTTCTTGTGCAAATACGGCCGAGCGATAAGGTCGCATTCACCGGGTGTTTGGTACTTTCACCCAGATATAAGGTATCGACGTCGGGTCTCCGATTCACGATACGAAGAGATAATTCAGGCAGGCTGAATCTTAAAATTCCGACGGATCTCCTCCATCCACATTTTCCCATTTCTATACCAGGAACTTCCGTAAACGGCAAGGCTATTCTGAAGAAGGTTCTTCCAATTATTCCATTATTGAATAAAATCCTCAGAATATGAAGGCCAGGGGCGCATCTATTCGTGACTTACGTGGCATGCAGTCTGGATAGCAAAAAATTGAGCATTAATCAACTTATCATATTATGTACGTGCCCAGAATTCTCTTGACTCTCTCTTTCCCCTGGAGTAGGCTCATTTTGAATTTTGGTTAAAGAATGTGCCCTGGAGATGAGGAAACCACAATTCGCAAGAGGAGAATCATGAAATGAAAAAAAAATTAATCGGGGGTACCTTTTGGGTCAACTTTTTTGTTTTATGGGGAATCCTAATTACGCCTTGTATGGCAGCAGAAAAATTTCCCATAAAACCCATTACCTTGTTAATTGGGTATTCCCCCGGTGGATCAGCAGATATGGTGGCCCGCTATTTAGCCGATTTTGTCCATCCCATTTTGGGGCAACCCGTCGTTGTTATTAATAGGGAGGGGGGTGCAGGAGCAGTAGCGCTTGGCGAACTCAAAAACGCACCTGCGGACGGATATACCCTTGGGTATTTGCCGGCCTCTGGCATTATCAGTGCTCATTTGAGGAAGCTTCCCTATCACCCGACCCAAGACTTTGAGCCGATCATCCATCACAGCGACAATATTTTTGGATTGGTCGTCCGGGCAGATTCACCTTTCAAAACCCTGAAGGATTTGATAGTCTATGCGCAAGCAAACCCTGAAAAAGTCACTTATTGTACGGCAGGAGCCGGTTCATCTGCTCACCTGACCATGATGCTCTTAGGCGAAGCAGCAAATGTCAAATGGACCCATGTTCCCTTTGGGGGTGGGTCGCAAGCTATTGCTGCCCAGTTGGGCGGACATGTAACCTGCGGCGCCCAAACCGCTGTATTTAAGCCCCATGTAGATGCCGGGCGACTTCGTTTATTAGCCTCTCTCCGGGAGAGGAGAATTGATAGCTATCCGGATATTCCCACCCTCATGGAACTTGGTTACAAAGTAGTGGCCCCCAGCCTTCAAGGTTATGCAGCCCCAAAGGGTATCCCGAAAGAAAGGGTGCAAATTCTTCATGACGCCTTTCGAAGGGGAGTTGAATCCCCGGGGTTCAAAGAGCTTTTGAATAAAGTGAATATGGAAGTTCATTACTTAAATCCCGATGACTTCCGGAACAAGATAGAGGAAGTTTACGAAGCTACTGGCAAAATTATAGAAAAATCCGGAGCAGATTTGAAAAAGAAATAACTGCCAAACTTTCCGTATTCTCATATCCCCAAAAAAGAGGAAGCATGAAAAAACACGATATAGCCAGCGGCATTGTATTTTTGTGCCTCGGGTTGTTTATCATTTTTTATTCCCCCGTTTTTGATATCGGGAGCCTAAAAACACCTGGCTCTGGTTTTATGCCTTTTCTGAGCGGGGTCATTATATGCCTTTTTTCAGGCCTCACTCTCCTTAATACATTTTTTTATAAAGCGGGGGAGATCGAAAGCCGGCACAAGAAAGTCAAATTTCGGAACCTCATTTTGGCCGTCCTGGCCCTCATTGCTTATCCTTTGTTAATCAAGTGGGCTGGCTTTGTAATTTGCTCTTTCTTCCTGATTTTGATTACGATGCGTTATGCAGGCTCTCAAACCTGGGTGGCCACAATTTTGGGGGGAGGCTTGGCTTCCATTCTGTCGTATCTTCTATTCGAAGTCCTGCTTAAAAGCCAACTCCCCAGAGGAATCCTCGGGTTTTAGGGCTGGATGTGCAGGTGAACATGCTCAACGATTTGCTGATGGGGGTGAGTATTGCCCTCGAACCCAATAATATTCTATTTTGCTTTATTGGGGTTCTGCTCGGAACTCTTGTGGGTGTTCTGCCAGGATTAGGACCACTGGCTACGATTTCTCTCGTACTACCCATAACCTTTCATCTGCACCCAACTACCGCGATCATCATGTTAGCGGGCATCTATTACGGGGCCATGTATGGAGGGTCAACCACCTCCATTTTAGTCAACATCCCAGGGGAGGCCGCTTCCGTCATAACCTGCATTGATGGGTATCAAATGGCCCGACAAGGACGGGCTGGCCCAGCGTTGGGCATAAGCGCTTTTGGGAGTTTTATTGCTGGTACATTTAGCATTATAGCCCTGATGTTGGTAGCGCCACCATTAGCGGAGATGGCCCTTAAATTTGGCCCCCCTGAATATTTCTCTCTCGTGATTTTAGGCCTGACCCTCTTTTCCTACCTCTCTTCCGGACCCATGAACAAGGCCCTGTTGATGGTTGGTTTCGGTCTTTTCTTGGGAACCATAGGAACCGATTCACTAACGGGAACAACCCGCTTTACCTTTGATTCCGTTACCTTGATGGACGGAATAGGCCTCATTCCACTAATTATGGGAATCTTCGGCATTGGAGAGGTTTTATCCAATCTGGAGATGGAAAGCAGAAAAGATATATATTCTGGAAAAATAACTCGCGTACTCCCTACCCTGCAAGATTGGGCTGATTCTAAATGGGCAATCATAAGAGGAAGCTTAATAGGTTTTTTCATTGGCATCCTTCCTGGGGGCGGGGCGATCCTCTCTTCTTTTACTGCTTATGCCATTGAAAAACGCCTTTCAAAGACACCGGAGAAATTCGGCACGGGGATGATCGCCGGGGTGGCTGCTCCTGAGGCGGCTAACAATTCGGCCTTTGGGGGATCTTGCGTTCCTCTGTTAACCTTAGGGATCCCGGGCAATGCTACCATGGCCGTCCTTATGGGGGCCTTGATGATTCATGGAGTTCAACCTGGCCCCATGATGATGACTCAACACTCCGGTTTGTTCTGGGGCGTGTTGGCCAGCATGTATATCGGAAATGCCATGCTCTTGATTCTCAATCTGCCTTTAATTGCGCTCTGGGTCCAAGTTTTAAGGGTTCCTTATGGGGTCCTTTTCCCGTTAATTTTTTTATTTTGTCTTATCGGCTCTTACAGTATGAAGAACAATGTATGGGACATGTTTGTTATGGTCGTTTTTGGAGTCATTGGTTACCTGATGAAAAAATACAAGTATGAGGCTCCTGCGCTCATCCTGGCCTTTGTATTAGGAACGAGGATCGAAGAATCCCTTCGGCGATCCCTGTTGATTTCCAATGGAAGCCCTTTAATCTTTTTCCAGCGCCCTATTTCGGCTTTATTCATCACAGGGGTCATTCTCATTTTGTCGTCGCCCTTGATCTCCTCATTCATAAGATCCCGAGGATCGGGGCTCAAAGGGAGATCTGTATAAACACCCGACAAGGAGTCTTAATTATGAAGACAATTGAAATGATCAAAGGTGCCCAAAAATTGGTCGATGAATGTACGAAAGTAAGAGAGGGAGAAAATGTACTCATCCTTACAGATACGGTCACATCCCTCAGCATTGCCGAGGTTGTAGCAATCGCTTGCAAAGAAAGGGGAGCTGAGGCCATGATCATGATCATGAGCCCTACGCCAGTAGAAGGAAATGACCCGCCACCGCCCGTCGCCGCAGCGATGCAAAAAGCCCAGGTGATTTTCATGGCCTGTAGCCGGAGTATCTTCCATACTCCGAGCCGTGTGCAGGCTACAAAAGGAGGCGCCAGATGTTTTGTCTTTTCTGAGTTCACAGAAGAAGATATGTTTAGTGGGGCTATAGAGGCAAACCTCCCGGAGACGAGAAAGCTGTTAGAGAAAGTAGGCGAGGCATTAGGAAAAGCCAAGGAGGCCCGGGTTACGACATCTGCGGGAACCGATATTTATCTGGACTTCAGAGGAAGGCTGGAAAAGGTGTTAATCCTCAACGCCATGTGCCATGAGCCGGGGGACGCTGCGGTCATGTCCCTGGAAGCCGCAATTTCCCCCAAACTCGGAACCGCGCAGGGGGTTATTGTTTGTGATGCCGTCGTTACCCTATTTAGGGATGGATTACTCAAGGAGCCAGTCCGGGCGACCATAAAAAACGGGGTCATGACGGAAATCAGTGGAGGGGCTGAGGCCAAGAAGGTACGAGATTCCTTGGCGGCCATGAATGATCCGCTGGTCTACAATGTAGTAGAGTTGGGGATCGGTTGCAATCCAAAGGCGAAATTGACCGGGGTCAAAATTCACCAAGATAAAGCCGTGTACGGAACTGGCCACATTGGGTTTGGTTCTAATCTGAGTTGGGGAGGGAACATCAAGGCAGCAACCCACTACGATTTCATCATGTATACACCCAAAATCGAACTGGATGGCATTGCTATCTTGGAAAACCATCAATTCCACCTTTAAGGCCGGAATCCAGGTATAGGAAGACAAGAATGCAAATGGTACGACCATATGAGGCACTCAGCGAGGTAGGGAAAGCTGGAGAACCTACTGGCTCAAGGGAAAAGAAAATGATTGGATGGAGGAAATGATGGGGATCAAAAAAATCGCCGTATTGGGGGCAGGAAACGGGGGGCAAGCGGCAGCTGCGGATTTAACCCTTAGAGGATTTGAGATTTCTCTTTTCGAGATGCCCCAGTTTGAGCAAAATTTAAGGCCCATTCTGGAGAGGGGGGGAATTGAGATTCAGGTGGAGAGCCGGAAGGAAATGGAAGGTTGCAGCAGCATCCCTACAACCTTTAAGGTCGGCTTCGCCAGAGAAGGTTTTGCAAAAATCCATTTGGTTACCTCGGACATAAAGAAAGCCATTTCAGGGGCGGAACTCATTCTGGTGGCCACCACAACCGCTGGACATGAAATCATGGCCAGCCTTGCCGCCCCGTATCTTGAAGAAGGGCCAGCCATGGTTTTCTTAGCTGGGAATGCCAGCACCTTGATCATATCGAGGCTTTTGAAAGAAATGGGGATTCCTAAGGATATTACCCTGGCGGAGACCTCCTGTATGCCTTATAACGTGCGGCGAATTGGCCCGAATACAGTTCGGGTGTACTTCAGCAGAAAGTGGTGGTGTGCGGCATTTCCTGGAAAAAAGACCGCGCAGGTTCTGAAAAATCTGGAAGGCGTCTTTGAACTCTGGCCGGCAGCCAGTGTGCTTCATTCCGGTTTGATTAACCCCAATTTCATGAATCATCCTGCAGGCACCCTTTTAAATATCGGGGCGATTGAGAACCTGGAACGTTTTGGGGGAGATTTTCATATGTATTCCATGGGGGTAACGCCATCGGTGTATCGCGTCATGAAAGAGATGGACAATGAAAAACTTTCCCTCTTGAGGAAACTCGGATACCCAGAAGTCCCCATTTCCGAATTTCATACTTACACGAGCTGGGCCTTTGGGTTCACGAGCGGGCCCAGTAGCCTGAAGCACAGGTACGTGACGGAGGACATTCCAATCGGAGCGGTGATGTATTCATCCTTAGGAAAGATGTTGGGTGTTCCTACGCCTATTAGTGATGCCCTGATCGCCATTGCCTCGGCCGTGAATGAAACCGACTACTATAAGGAGGGACGTACCGTTGAGAGGCTGGGTATCTCCGGTATGAGTGTGAAAGAAATCAACGAGTATTTAGAAAAGGGTGTTAAGAAATAGATTTTTGATCTCGGGCGGTAAACTTTTTCCCCTATCGTAGTCATCTTCGGGGTTCAGGCCTCCATTCTTCACATGCTGCCTCTTTACGTCCCCGCGAACGGCAATACTTTCTGAATTGCACTGCCCCAGACCCATTCTATTGACAAGGATTTAGATTACCTTTAAGATGCGGTTTGGGTTCACTCGATAAAGATTTGCTTGCCAACCAAGGAGGGCCGGTTAAATGAAGTTCATTCTCCATAGTGTCAGTTATTCTTCTTCCTGGGAAGGGCAGATCACCCTGCCCCTGGAAAGGGTAATCGATAAAGCGGCCACGTTGGGGTACGACGGCATCGAAATCGTCGGCAAGCGGCCCCACGCCTCCATCCTTGATTTTTCAGAATACGACCGTAAAAGGATACGGGACTACATTGCTTTAAAGGGGCTCGTGGTTCCCTGCATCGCCGGCTATCAGGATTTTGCCGAAGATTACCTCCATCCGGACATGCCGAAGGGGGAAAAGGAACTTCTTTTCCTCCGGGAATCGATCCGCCTAACGAAAGACCTCGGAGCCAAAATTCTGCGTATCTACTCTTGTTTTCTCCATCCGGATTTGTCCCGATCCCTCATGTGGCGGCAGTGCGTAAAGTACCTGAAGGAGGGGGTCAAATACGCAGAAGACAGTGGGGTGATCCTGGCTTTGCAGAACCATTCGGAGCTGACCCTCAACCATCTCGACGTCCTCAGCATGATCGAGGAGGTTAATTCCCCGAACCTGCGGATCGCTCTCGATCCTCCCTATATTTGCATGACCGGAGCCTCCTATGAAAAGGCTGTCGAGAGCTGCCGAAAATACATCGTCTACTCCACGACCAGTGACTTCATCCGTATCCCCAATCCGGTCAACACCCGGGTGCCTGGTTTCCTTCATTACAGCGTCGGCTTCTTCGTTCTCTACCAGAAAAAAACCGTACCCCTGGGCCAGGGCGAAGTCGATTACCCGAGTTTCCTTTCTGCCCTCAAGAAGATCGGGTATGATGATTACCTCGCTTACGAGATTTGCTCACCGATTGTGGGCGGAGGATCGGAGGAAAATCTCGATCGGTGCGCGAGAGAATCTCTCCTTTATTTGCAGGAGGTATGGAATAAGGTTTAAGGCGATCCGGGTATCGCGGAAAGGAGGAATTCATGGTCACCTTTGCAGGGGTCAAGTTCAAAAATCCCTTTATCGTGGCCTCGGGGCCGGTCACCAGCACAATAGACCGGCTCAAAAAAATTGATGCCCAGGGAGCGGGCGGCGCCAGCACCAAGCTGACGCTCATGAAGCTTCCTTATAAGAGCACGATGCGCATGTACTCTGATCCCGATCTTTACGGCATTGTCTTGGCCGACAAAAGGCTCGAGCTGGGAGAAGGGTTAAAACTGGTCAGTGAAGCCAAGCGGCAGACCTCCCTGGTCATCCTCCCCAATATCACCCATATAGCAGAAGACCTGGACGGGTGGGCCAAACTGGGCAAGCTCTTCGAGGAGGCCGGTGCAGACATTCTCGAGGCGAACCTGAACTGCCCGAACATTTCTCTGGCAGGGAAGATGATCGGTGACAGTAAGGTTTTGAACCTCGGCGGGGTGGTAGGACAGGACCCGGTTGCTTGCGAGCAAATCATGCGTACCCTGAAAAGCACGGTTCGCATTCCCGTGGTAGGCAAGATCACCCCCCGGGTAGCCAATATCGCTGATCTGGCCCAGGCGTGCAAACGGGGAGGGGCCGACGGGGTGATCGTAGCTTCAGGTTATCCCGGTCTTCCCCACATGGACATCATGAACCACGGAAAGCCCCTGAATCCTTTCTGGAACGGCGTCACCATCGGGTCGGTGATCAGCAGCCCGGTCACCCTGGCGCAGTCTTTTGCCAATGTGGCGACCGTTGCTAAGAACGTGAAGATCCCCATCATCGGTGGCAATGGGATTCACACCTGGAGAGATGGAATCGAACTGATGATGTGGGGCGCCAGCATGGTTACGGCCTGCACCGTGATCATGTGGCAAGGGTTCAGCATCATCAGCTCAATCATCGGGGGGATGGAAGATTTCCTGATCAAGCAGGGTTATGGATGCTATGAAGAATTGATCGGGGAATCACTCCCTTACGTGATGGCCGGATCGGATATTGTTGTAGAACCGAGTATTGGGAAGATTAATCCTGAACTCTGCATTTCCTGCGGCCAGTGTTTCGACCTGGGGCATTGCGACGCAGTCGTGGAAGATGACGGAAGCTATTCCATCGATAAGGAGGCCTGCATCGGCTGCGGAATCTGCCAGGAGGTGTGTCCCCAGAGGGCCATTACCCTGCAAGCCTCGGAGTAATTATTAAGGAGTCCATAATTGATTAGACATTTTCTTCCGTTCATTTGTTGTCACCGTTCACCCTGAGCCTTCGGCGTGAGCTCAGTCGAACGCTTGTCGAAGGGTGCGTTGCGAGCCGCTCATGCTTCGACAAGCTCAGCACGAACGGCTGTGGATTCAGGCTGCAGTGTCCATACAATTATGGACTGATTAGTAACAAAATTGCCGGAGGCGATACTTTTCCTTTTGCCGGATAACGACAGAATTTCAGCATGCTCCTACGAGATCAATATCAAAGGGGGAGAAAAATGAAACCGACGGAATTGAAGAGAAAAACTGCAAAATTCTTTTTCCTGGCAACCCTTTTACTCGGATCATCTTTCTTCATTGGCCTCCAGGGTGCGAATTCCGCATATCCGGACCGGGCCATCACCTTGGTCGTGCCCTACTCGCCTGGCGGGGGATTGGATCTGGCAGCCCGGGCTCTGGCCGAGTCTATGGAAAAGCACCTGAAACAGCCGGTGGTAGTCCTGAACAAACCCGGGGGCGCGACAACGATCGGCGGAAATACCGTCGTTACAGCCAAGCCCGATGGCTACATATTGGGCTATTTCCCCACCCCGACTATAATTCCTGAAGTGTTCAGTTATTTTTACGAGGCCCCCTATTCGAGCAAAGACCTGAAACCGATTTGCCGGCTGACCGAGCCGGTGCTAACCATTACGGTCAAAGAGGGGACTTTCAACACCTTGAAGGAACTCATAGAATTCGCCCGGAAGAACCCCGGCCTGAAGATGGGTACCCATGGCAAGAGCGGGTTGGGGTACATTGCGATGGCCACCATCGCCAAGGCGGAGAAGGTCAAGTTCACGGATGTCCCCTTTGCCGGTGACAGCGCGATCGTGCCGGCGATCCTCGGAGATCATATAACAGTGGGGACACCGGGGTTCGCGGCCATCCGATCGCTGGTGGAGGCCAAGAAGCTTAAACCGCTGGGCCTGTGCCTCGAGAAAAGGGTTGATTTTGCCCCTGAAATCCCGACAGTGGTCGATTTGGGCTACAAACTGGGCTTTGTCTCCTGCCACGGGTTCTTCGGACCCAAGGATCTACCGGACGACGTGGTGAAAATGATCAATGAACTGGCGCGCAAGATCGCCGAGGAAAAGGATTTCCAGACCAAGATCCGCAACACCTCCCAGATCGTAAATTACGAAGACACGGCTTCCTTTAAAAAATCGATTGAAAAGTATAAAGAAGATTTGAAGGTCTTCTTCAAAGAGGAAGGTTTCGTTAAGTAAAGATCTTTGGGGAGAGATCGTGATTCAAAAGCCGGAAGGGTTTTTCTGGACAGTCATGGGGGCCTTCATTTGCCTGGTGGCTTGGAAAACCCACCTGGGCTCCTTCCGGGAACCGGGGCCAGGTTTCGTCGCCTTCCTTTCTGGCCTCTTCATTGCAGGGGTTGGGCTAATCATGATTCTCACAGAGACCCGGACAAAACTTTCCCCCGGCGAATCCTCAAGTCTCTCCTTATCCGTCCGCACATGGCCTCAGCTATTTTTCACGATGGCGCTCCTCTTTGGTTACGCTATTCTGCTCGATGTTTTAGGCTATGTATTAACCACTTTTCTGCTAATGTGGAGTTTCTTCTATGCCTTTGGAGGAAGGCGCCGGGCTTTAAGCCTTATGGTCTCTCTCATCATTGTTTCGGTTACCTACCTCGTCTTTGAAGTCTGGCTGCGCTGCCAATTTCCCAGGGGCATATTCCTGTAGGCGGATGACCCTTCTCCATGACCTTTATTATGGATTCACTGTTGCCTGCCAACCGGTAAATGTGCTCTCCTGCTTTATCGGCGTATTTATTGGAACGTTGGTTGGTGTGCTCCCTGGGATCGGCCCGGTCGGGGCGATGTCCTTGCTCCTGCCAATAACTTTTGGCCTAACGCCGGTAAGCGCCATCATTATGCTGGCCGGGATTTATTATGGATCGATGTATGGGGGGTCCACTACATCAATCCTGGTGAAAATTCCAGGAGAAGCTGCCTCGGTTGTAACCACCCTGGACGGCTACCAGATGGCTCTTCAAGGGAGGGCTGGCCCGGCTTTGGGCATTGCGGCCCTGGGCTCCTTCATTGCCGGCACCTTCGGCCTTGTGGGATTGATCTTTCTGGCAACCCCCTTGGCGGAGTTCGCGGTGAAATTCGGCCCCGCAGAATATTTCTCCCTCATGTGTTTGGGTTTGTCGGTCCTCTTATACCTGACCCAAGGATCGATCCTGCGGGGACTGGTAATGGCTGGTTTAGGGGTCTTCTTAAGCCTGGTTGGACAGGATATCATTACGGGCAAGGCGCGCTTTACCTTTGGCTTGGGCGGATTGTTGGATGGGGTCGGGCTCATACCGGTAGTCATGGGCCTTTTCGGGATTTCCGAGATCCTCCTCAACTTGGAAAAAGTCCAAGAAAGGAATGTCACCCGCCCGGTGGTAAAAAACCTGCTCCCCTCCCTGGAAGATTGGCGCAAATCAGCCAAGCCCATCGGCAGAGGAACTCTGGTGGGGTTCTTTCTCGGGATCCTCCCCGGCGGGGGGGCGGTCATCGCCTCTTTTGTCTCTTATGCGCTGGAAAAGAAATTCTCTCGACACCCCGAACGTTTCGGCACGGGGATGATCGAGGGGGTGGCCGCTCCAGAGGCCGCCAACAATTCGGCCTCCAGTGGGGCATTTGTTCCTCTTTTTTCGTTGGGGATTCCGGCCAATGTGGTGATGGCCCTGCTCCTGGGCGCCTTGTTGATCCACGGGGTGCAACCGGGTCCATTGATTCTTTCCCAACATCCGGAAATCTTCTGGGGGACAGTGGCTAGCATGTACTTGGGGAATATCATGCTGGTCGCCCTGAACCTGCCCCTGATCGGGATCTGGGTGAAAATTTTGAAAGTCCCCTATCGAACCCTCTTTCCGCTGATCCTTCTCTTCTGCCTCATCGGCTCTTATAGTGTGGGCATGAACGTATTTGATATTTACGTGATGCTGATCTTCGGGATGGCCGGTTATCTATTCCGAAAATGGAACTATGAGCCCGCTCCCCTCGTTCTTGCTTTTGTTTTGGGCCCCATGCTCGAGCAGAACCTGCGTCAGGCGTTGCTGATTTCGGAAGGGAGTTTAACCATTTTCCTGACTCGTCCGCTCTCGGCAACTTCCCTGGTCATCGCCCTGTTGTTGCTTCTATCGGCAATCATCCCCTCTTTGGGGAAGAGACGCAAGCTGATGATTGCGGAGGAATAAGGTTCTAATTACCCATTCCCGAGAAGATAATATATGCTGAAGGGGCAGACTCCATTAATAAGAAGTTCTTCCTGAAGTGTTGTTTTTGGCCTTTTCCTTCAGAATACAATAGTTCAAACCGAAATCAGCAATTTTGGCCGGAAAATAAGGACAATTTGGGGAGGCAAGTTTCCCCTTGACTACCCATGAGGATAAGAGTATTTTGGGGATATCTGTAGTACCGTTTCCTAGCCCAGTAAAACCAATATCCCAATCTTTAACCTTCTGGATTGGAGTATGAGAAGGAGTTTTCAGAAGATGCCGATACCCAGTCTCTAAGGGGACAAAAATCTCCTTAGAGACTTTCTAATTACCTCTTTCCCTTTTTTGGCAGAGGATACTTTAAAGAAAGAATCACCAAATAACCTGGAATCTTTAAACCTGAAAGGAGGGACCAATAATGAGTACAATAAGAGACAAGAAAAAGATCCTTAGCATTTTCAGTCTCATAGGCATCTTCGTCGCCGTCACCTGCCTCCCTACCTCACAAGCCACAGCGGAGGAGAAGAAATATAAAATTATAAACCAATCCACCAAGGTGGAAAGGCTTCCGGTCGGAGATAAGGAAGGACACAATCTGGGTTTTTATGAAAGGAGAGGTATTGTGATCTTTGAAGACGGCGAAATCGCCACTTTTATAGGACGGGGCACTTTCGATTTGACAAATCTGGGGGCACGGGTGAGGGTTATAGCCTGACTACCTATAAGGACGGTTCCACTGAATGGGCGAAGATTAGACTCACCCTTGTACTGCCTCCAGGCGAGAAGCTTTTCTTTGTTGAACATAAAGGTGAATACATTGAGGGGACAGGCCGGTTTCAAGGGATAAAGGGAAGCTTTACATGCAAGGGCCCAATTATCACTCCCTTTACCCCGGATAAGACTAAAGGAGACCTTTATATGGAGTGTACAGAAACCCGTACTTTGCCCTCCCGGTGATATGGGCCACTGCGGCATATTACTGACTTTGCTCATTCGCCAAGTGATGTGATCGACTAACAGGGATTGACGATTTCGCCTTTTACTAAATAGACTCTGGTAACTTCGGCGACCCCAAAGCAAGTTGTTATCAAAGGGTCGGATCTGGAGCCCGTTTCGATGTGGAGACCTGGCAATGTAGCAGGGGAGACGGCCTTGGACAGTCTGCTACCCCTCGTCCGCGGATATCTTGAGTCTGCGGGTTTCAAGATTCTCCTCCAGCAGACCGAGAGCCTGGTTGCCGATAAGCTCGTGTTCGGAAAGGAACGCAAGACGTGGGTCGTTTGGACGGTCCCGGGAGACCAAAAAGTTGGTCGGTAAGAACCGATCCTTTTCCCAAGCGCAGGGTTTGGAAAAGCATAGTTAAGTTCAGTTAGAAAGGAGGACAGCAATGCGACAATCATCTATGGGGTTGGCGGCAGCGCGTATTTTGCTCGTGGTTATTCTCGTTTCTAGTATCACATCTTTGGTCCCGGAAGGCGTTGAGGCCGACGAGGTTCGCAAGGCCGTTGAGGCAGCCAACGCGGAATGGGTCGCGGCTTTCAACCGCGGTGACGCTGTCGCGGTCGCCGCTTTGTACACCGAGGGCGCGACCCTTATGCCACCGGATAGAGAGATGGTTCGGGGACGAAAGGGCATTCAGGAATTCTGGCAGGGGGCGATTCAACGCGGGGTGAAGGATGCGGCTTTGACCACAGTGGAGGTGCAGGCAGACGGCAACACCGCGTACGAAATCGGGCGCGCCTCCTTCACAGTTCACGCTAAGGACCAGGCGCCAAAGCCGATATCGAGCAAGTACGTCGTCGTCTGGAAACGGCAGGCCGATGGCAGCTGGAAGTTACAAGTTGATATTTGGAACAGCACACCTGCAAAGTGATCGGCAGGGGGCATAAAAGTAAGTGATCTGAGATGAAACGGTCTGGCAAGGTTCTCGCTCCGCTTCCGAATGCGGATGCCGGGCTGGCTCGGGATGCGTGAGCAGGGGAAAGTCCAAGCCACGGAGGAGCGGGGGCGCGGCGACAATGAGTGGCTGCTCGTGGAGCTGTGCCCATGAGTCTCCCAAAAGACCCCAGAAAACCCTACAGAACCCAAGACTCGTCACGGCTGGTAAGTTCAAGAAGTATCGAACAGACTTGGCTTAGCTCGGCGGAACAGGATCGTCCCCAGCGCCACGCCGCTGATGGTCGCGGCGAGCCTCGGCAACGTCGAGGCGGTGCGCATGCTTTTGGGGGCCGGGGCGGATGTGAAAGCCAGGGAAGATGACGGCTACACGGCGCTCCTGTATGCGTCAGGCAAGGTCGGCAATGTCGAGGTCGTGCGGGTGCTCTTAGAGGCAAAGGCGGATGTGAACGCTGGGGACAAGGACGGCTTCACGCCGCTCATGTATGCGTCGCAGGTCGGCAAAGTCGAGGTGGCGAAGGCGCTCTTGGAGGCCGGGGCAAATGTGAACGCCAGGGACAAGAGCGGCTTTACGCCGCTCATGATTGCGTCTGAATTCGGCAAAGTCGAGGCGGTGCGGGCGCTCTTGGAGGTCAGGGCCGACGTGAACGCCAGGAACGAGGAGGGCTTCACGGCCCTCATGTATGCGTCGGGGCTCGGCCATGTCGAGGCGGTCGAGGCGCTCTTGGAGGCCAAGGCCGACGTGAACGCCAGGAACGGGCATGGCGATACGCCGTTGATGCTCGCATCGCTCGGCGACAAAGTCGAGCCGGTAAAGGCGCTCTTGGAGGCCGGGGCGGATGTGGACGCCAGAAACAGAGACGGCACCTCGGCGCTCAGGATCGCGGCAGGACAAGGCAACGCCAAGGTGGTGCGGGCGCTCTTGCATGCAAAGGCGGACGTGAACGCCAGAGCGCTGGGCACCACGGCGCTGACGGAGGCGTTGAGAAATGGCCATGACGACGTGGCCAGGGTTCTTAGGCAAGCGGGGGCCGTGGAATAGCTGCGCGAGCGCTGGAATTATATCAGCCTAGAGGCGTGGCGGCAGCGCATCCCTTTGGATTACTGCTGTAGCTCCCCTGTTTTCCGATTACCGAAAATGTTTCGATATGCTTTTTATGTATTAAATCGGGGTGCATTATTTCGAATAAGCGTCATTCTGCTGCGCAGTTGCAGAATGACGCTTATTCGAATCGAATTGTCAACATCAAAGGCAGGGCCGTCAATGGCTCTGCCTTTGTCATTTATTTCAACCGCAAATCTTCACTCTGCTAAATTCATATCCGTTGCGGATTTGTAGGTGAAAGCGGCGGTTGGGACTTTAGCTGAGACCGTCTACCAGCTCAACACGTTCCCACAAATAAGCGGATGGAGGATGGTAAGAACGCCAGGCCCCGAGTCGATATAAAGGGGCAGACTTGCTTTTTGACGTTTGACCTCTGATCCACTAACAAAAACCCCCTCAGCCTCTATCCTCGGCTTCCTTGGCATGCAACCAGAATAGCAAGAATCCTGCTAAAATTTCGATAAGCAAGTCTGATCCATTCTTCGTGGGGTGAGAGAATGGGTGGATTAGGAATACTCGTCGTTCCAAAGGGCTTCGAGGAAGTCCTTATGCGGAAGAGCAGTCACATTTTCCAATCTTCGCCTTCGCGGCTCAAGACTGACGCAAATATAACGCTTCATTTTTCTCTCTTCAGCGATGGCCCGGAGCGGCTTCAAATCCGAAGATGACAAGTTCTCTTTCGCCTTCACTTCTACCGCTGTGTGATCACCAATGATAAAATCGACCTCGAACCCGGAAGTTGACTTCCAGTAGCTCAGGGGCTCTCCAGACACGTAGTCACAATAACTGATAAGTTCATGCAGGAGATACGTTTCGAAAGCCTCGCCGAATTCAGGCGTGCCAGCTCGGAACACTCGGCCCTGAAGCGCAGAAACAACCCCCACATCAAAGAAGTAATACTTCGAAGAGGCTAAGGGCTTTCTCTTCTTCGACTTCCGCCACGCCGGAAGCTCATAGAGGATCAGCGTGTCTTTCAGAATATCAAAATAATCATAGACGGTCGTGCGCGCCACCTGAGCATCATTGGAAACATTGGTAAAGTTCACGATTTGGCTGTTGCATAAGGCAGCCACTTTTAGAAAACGGCTGAAGGCCGGTAGGTTACGGGTTGTCCCTTCGGCCACAATCTCTTGCTGGAGATAGGATCCGGCATAGGCCTCTAAGTCAGCGCGAGGATCGTTAGAAAAATAGATCGACGGTAGCAATCCCCGCTCCAAGGCGCAGACCAGGTCAAACTTGTCGCCTAATTCCTTATAGGTGAAGGGGTGCAGATATTTTGTCCGCGCCCGTCCCCCTAAAAGATTCACACCACCCCGACGAAGTTTGCGCGCGCTGGAACCAGTCAGCAGGAAACGAATCCCGCGCTCTTCGATCAGGCGGTGGACTTCATTCAAGAGCTCGGGCAGCCGCTGGATTTCATCGATGACGACGATACGATCCTCCGCTGAGAGCTCCTGCCCGATCCGCCCAGGACGCTGACTTAGAGCCAGATAAATCGATGTATCCAGGAGGTCATAAACCCTCGCTCCTTTTAAGGTATGATGGATCAAAAAGGTTTTGCCAGTCTGGCGCGGCCCGAAAAGGAAGTGGGACTTTTTCTCCACCAATGCCGGAAGATCCAATATCCGATCGATGTACTGTAATCCACCGCCGGCGAATTTATTTGTCGATTTCATCGTCATATATCATGCCAAATGACGAAATGTATGTCAATAATTTTAATTATCGAGGATCAAGTCTAAACAGATCTGGCGTTTTGTCCATGGCAGGATACCCCTTGAGGTAGGTTACCGGCTTGTCGTCTGGAGGAGGATTATTTGACCGGTATACTTTTTAATATTTTATGGGCGTTTTTTAAACCAGAGGGAATGGAAACTCCGTAGGGGCATTGATCCAGGCATTGCTGGCATTCAGAACAGGCCTCGGCATTTATCGAGAGAGAGGCATACTGGGCTCTGGCCCAGTTTTTTAAGTCATAATGGAGGTAATAACTTTCAAAACGAAAGACATCTGGTATGGGTACTCCTTCCGGGCACGGCAGGCAATATCCGCAACTGCGGCAAAAGCCTTTGCCGGCATCTCCGGCTTTCTCCATGAATTTCTTGATTTCCTCTGGAGATAGCTCCTTCAGCACTTTGCCCACTACTATGTTTTCTTCCAATTCCTCCAGGGTTGTCATTCCCGGAATGGCACAGGTGATATGGGAATTGGAGAGAACATAGCGCAGGGCAATCTGAGCGGGTGATTCTCCCCTGAAGAACCACGAGTCCCACCCTCTCGGTGGAAATTGGGCCAGCCTTCCCCCGGCCAAAGGTTTCATGGCGATCAGGCCGACTCTTTTAGCTGCGGCCATGGGTAAGAGATCGGCAGTCAAGCGATCCTCGTCGATGGCGCTGTAGGCCACCATCAGAACTGAAAAGGCTCCGGATTCCACCGCCCGCTTCATCATGGGAAGAGAACCATGAATGCTGATCCCGATATGGCGTATCTTCCCTTCCTCCCGGGCTTTCTCCAGCTCTTCCAGCCCTCCTTCCACGAATATCTTGTCATATTCTGATCCCCTTACGTCATGAAAGAGGAGAAGATCAACCCAGTTCGTCTGCAACCTGCGCAGGCACCGTTCCAGCTTTTTCCGAACCCCGGGGCCATCTCTTTCATCCACTTTTGTGGAGAGGTAAAACTCCTCGCGCCTTTTCTTCAGGATCTGCCCGATTTTCTCTTCGCTGTCGCCATAACAGTCGGCCGTATCCACGAAGTTGATTCCCATATCGAGCGCCCGATTTAAAAGAGGCTCGCCTTCCTTCATCCCGATTCGCGGCAGCTTGATGGCCCCAAAGCCGATCACGGATACAGGCCAACCCGTCCTACCCAAAATTCTTTTCTGCATTCCCATGATTCCTTGATTGGAGCTAATGAGTTCACCCGAATTGTCGTTTAATTATACCTCACCATTCTTTTTGTCGTAATCCTCATGGCTGCTCCGTCACTTACCAATCCCGCCTGGGCAGGAAAAATTCCACTTTCATCTCCCTCCCCCTCCCCTTCATCCCCTGAAGGTGTGAAAAATTTAAAATATTCCCCCTCACCCTACCCTCTCCCGCGAGGGGAGAGGGCAAACATTTTGAAATTAAAAAGAAATTTCCTCTCCCTTGATGGGGGAGGGGAGGGTGGGGGTGAGATTCGGGATTTTTTCACAGCTTCCCTCCCGCCAAGGGAGGGGAGATATTCGGGCGATTTTCTTGCTAATTGATTGACGAATATATGCGCCTGGCGTAGAGGTTCGGGAATCCGGTACCCCCGGCATAGGGAGAGGACGATTTTCACGCTCGTCTTCAAATCCATCTTATGCCCTGGAGAGACGAAGACAGGTTTTACCCCAGCCCGTGTTCGCAAGACCATGCCTACGGTTCGATTCCCTTCAACCAGCGGAACGGCACTTCCTCCATCCATCCCTAAATCTTCATGGACTCCAATCAGGCGGCTCTTGGCGCAGCCGATGGAAGGTAGATTTAAGAGCAGGCCAAGATGGGCAGCGATGCCCATAGACCGGGGATGGGCGATCCCCTGACCATCGATGAGGATTAGATCCGGCTTTGCCCGCAACTGGAAAAAAGCTTCCAACAATACTGGGGCTTCGCGGAAAGTGAGGAGTCCGGGGATGTATGGGAAAGAAGCATGCCCTTTAGCCCATACCCTCTCCAGAAGGGTCAAATCAGGGTAAGTAAAGAGAAGAAAGGCGGCATAAATCAATTCATCTGTCCGGCCGTAAGAGACGTCGCCGGCAGCGATTTTCTTGAAGGAGGCCCTGGGCGGTTTGAGTCGGAGTTTATTGCGCAACTCTTCCTGGATTCTGATGGCTTCTCGGGGGGTGACTTTCCAGGGGTGAAGCATTCAGTCCTCGTTCCTCGGTCCTTGATCCTCTGGTTTGAAGATGAACCGATCGAACAGTTTATGGTAGGAAGTCCACCGGGAAGGATCATCTTTTTCTTTCTCGATCCAGGTCAGAAACCCGTTGACTTTTGCGTCCAGGTCATCCAGGTGATGGAGAAGAAGCGCCTCCAGAGTCTGCGGACGCTTGGGGGAGCCGAAGGCGTACTCCCCATGGTGGCTGAGGGCTATGTGTTTCAAAAGCGTGGCCAGATCCTCAGGAAATTCCCGGATCGTCCGAATTTTTCCGTCGATCATCTCCACCGTGAGGATCACGTGACCTACCAGACGGCCAGGGTCTGTGTAATCAAAGCTCCGCTCGAAGGAAAGCTCGGCGATTTTACCGATGTCATGCAGGATTCCTCCGGTGAGCAGGAGATCCTGGTTGATTCCTTTATAGCGCGGCCCAATCAGGAGGATAAGCTGAACGACGGAGAGAGTATGCTCCAGCAAGCCCCCAAGGTAAACATGATGAACTGCTTTGGCTGCCGGAGCGAGCTTGAATTTTTTCACGAAATCTTCGTCTTCCCAAAAGGCACTGAGCAGGTGCTGCAAAAATGGCTGCTTTACGCTGGCAGCGATGCTTTTGAGTTCAGCGAACATTTTTTCGATGTTCTGTGACGTTTTGGGAAGAAAGTCATCCAGCAGAACTTCTGACTCGGCACACTTCTTCAACTTGAGGATCCGCAGTTGCACAGTCCCCTGAAATTCATCAACCTCCGCCCGCACCTTGATAAAATCATCTCTCTCGAATAGGGGGCTGAAGTCGGTGGCCTTCTCCCAAATCCGCCCCTCAACTTCTCCAGTACGGTCGGCCAGACGAAGAGAGAGATAAGGGTTGCCAGCTTTGGTTCTTGTCAGGATCTTTTCCCTGACGAGGAAAATGCTTTCCACGGTCTGGCCTTTCCTGAGCTGATTGACGAAGATTTTTTCCATAACATCCTCCAAAGCGTGAGTCGTAAGGCGCGGGGCGTTACAGGCACCCCGCTCCACCCGACCCCCTACGCCCCGTATTCTTTCAAGATCGCTTCTGCCGCCTTTATTCCGTCGAGGGCAGAGCTGATGATTCCACCGGCGTAACCAGAGCCTTCGCCGATGGGGTAGAGGCCACGGACCCTCTGCGATTGATAATCGTCGTTTCGCAGGATGCGTAAGGGCGATGAAGTGCGCGTCTCAATGCCGATCAACGTAGCCTCAGATGAAGAGAACCCGGGCATTTTGCGGTTAAAATATGGAAGCACCTCCCTCAGGCTTTCCACCACAAAAGCGGGTAGGCATGTGTCCAAACTGCTCGGGATAACGCCCGGCTTGAAGCTCGTTTCTGATAAAGAAGAAGAGACCTGGCCTTTAAGGAAGTCGAGGAGCCTTTGGGCAGGGGCATGGAAATTTCCTCCCCCCTGCTGAAAAGCTTTCTCCTCCCAGCGACGCTGGAATTCCATTCCAGCCAGTGGCCCACTTCCCCCAAAATCTTCTACCCTCACGCCGACAACCAGCGCGCTGTTGGCTAAGGGAGAATCCCGGCGAAATAGACTCATCCCATTGGTGACTAATCCGCGGGCCTCGGAACTGGAGGCGATGACAGAGCCACCCGGGCACATACAGAAAGAATACACTGCGCGGCCCGTTGAGCTACAGGACGCCAACTGGTATTCCGCCGGGGGTAATCGGGGATGTCCGGCTGAAGGGCCATACTGGATGCGGTCGATGAGTCTCTGGGGATGTTCCACCCGCAGGCCGATGGCCAGGGGTTTGGACTCCATGGCTACACCTGAGTCTTTGAGCATCCGGAAGGTGTCCCGGGCGCTGTTCCCTGGAGCCAGAAGGATAGCAGAGGTATCGACCTCTTCCCGTTCGTTAATGATGATCCCCTGGAGACCCCCACGGAAAATCTTAAGTCCGGTCATTTTGGTTTGAAACCTAAATTCTGCTCCCTGCTCCTGAAGATAGTTACGCATGGCCAGGATTACCCTCCGGAGCCTGTCCGTTCCGATGTGGGGCCTTTGCAGATAGAGGATCTCTGCAGGAGCTCCGAAGCGGGAAAAAGTTTCCAGGATGGCGGAAATGCGCGCGTCATGGAGACGGGTAAAAAGTTTCCCGTCGGAGAAAGTGCCTGCTCCTCCCTCACCAAATTGCACATTGCTTTCGGTCTCCAAGGTCCCATCGCGCCAAAACTTCTCCACATCTTTGATGCGTCCAGCGATCTCTCTCCCTCTTTCTATAATTAAAGGAGGAAGGCCACTTTCAGTCAGCTTAAGGGCCGCGAAAAGGCCGGCAGGACCCGTACCCACGATCAGGGGGCGATACTTCGGCTTCTCCTTGATGAACGCAGAAACCTCCGGTGGCTTCACCAGAACTTTTTGCGCCCGAACGTTTGGCTGGGCTTCTCGCAGGACTTTTTCTTCTTCTTCAGGGGGAAGAGAAATTTCGAGAGAATAGACAAAATGAACGCGATTTTTCCTGCGGGCGTCGAGGGATTTTCTGATAACTTTTATTTCTCCGATACGCTCGGCCGAAATTCCAAGAATCTGCGCAATTTTCTCTTTAATGGTGGATTCTTCTTCATCCAAGAATAAGGGGATATTCTTCAGCAGAATCGCCATGATCCCTTAGAGTCCGTGGAGATTCGATTCTTTCCAGCCTCAAGAAAAGTTTAGGTTAATTCCAAAGAGTAGTCAAGGAAAGGCAAATGGTTGACAGGGCAAGGGACATTGGATAGATTGATAGCTGAGGGGTCTTAGAGAAGATGAACTCTCGGAAAAAAATCATGGTCCTCGGGCTTTTGTTCCTTTTCCCCTCTTGCCTGGGTTGGTTTGTGGAGAAGCCTACCTTCACGCTGAAAGAAATTGCGATCACCCGCATCTCCCTCGAGGAGATCAATTTCCTCCTCGGGATCGAGGTGCAGAACCCCAATCATTTTGACTTGAAGTTGCGGGTTCTGGAATATAGGATCTATCTCGACGATCAGGAAGTAGGGAAAGGCCTACTGGAAAAGGAATTGCGGATTGTCAAGTCTTCTTCCACCGTTGTCCAGGTTCCCTTGCAAACCGATTTCCGCAGCCTCAGCAATCCCTTGGGCTTTGTTCTTTCCGGTAAGGATCTGAGATATAAGATCGAGGGCGCGGCCATCATCAAAGCCAGCGTGGGCACGGTCACCATCCCTTTCTCCAAAAGCGGAGACATACGCCTCAAAAAATAGGCGTGAGGCGTAAGTCGTAAGGCGGGAGGAAGTTATAACAGGGCTTCGACGAAATCCCGGGCGTTGAAATCCCGCAGGTCGTCTAATTTCTCGCCGATTCCGATGTACCGCAAAGGAATCTTCAGTTCATCGGAAATGGCGATGATAATCCCCCCCTTGGCCGTGCCGTCTAATTTAGTTAGGGCAATTCCCGTTACTCCCAATTCTCGGTTAAACATCTTGGCCTGGGCGATGGCGTTCTGTCCGGTGGTCGCATCCAGGATTAAGAGGACCTCATGGGGAGCGCCGGGGAGCTCTCGGCCCATGACCCGCTTGACTTTCTTCAGCTCTTCCATAAGGTTAATTTTCGTATGGAGTCGACCGGCCGTATCTACGAGGAGGATATCAATTCCCCGCGCTTTGGCCGCCTTCAAGGCATCGAAAACGACCGCTGAAGGATCGGAGCCGCTCTTCTGTTTAATCACCTCGCAACCCACCCGCTGGCCCCATATTTCCAGTTGTTCAATAGCGGCAGCGCGAAAGGTATCTGCGGCCACGAGGAGAACGTTTCTCCCCTGAGCTTTGAATTTCTGGGCCATCTTGCCGATGGTCGTCGTTTTTCCCGTACCGTTAACGCCGATGACCATAATGACGAAGGGCTTACCCAAAGAAAGGTCAATGGGTTTCTCCTGCTGGCTGAGGATATGGAAAATTAACTCCTGCAGGCTTTTTTTCAGAAGATCAGCCTCCTTAAGTTCATTCCGTTGAACTTTGCCGGCCATCGCGTCCAATAATTCCTGGGTGGTTTTTACCCCGATGTCACTGGTGATCAAGATCTCCTCCAGGTCGGCGAGGAGATTTTCGTCGATGCTCTTTTTGTCGCCGATGAGTTGATCGATCTTGTTGACCAGCCCCTGGCGAGTCTTGAAAAGGCCCTCTTTCAGTCGTAGGAACAATCCCTTTTTTTCTTCCGCCATCGTTTCTCCATAAAAAAAACAGGGTTCCAGGCTCCCAGGGATCAAGGGTTAGAGGGGAAATTCCCTTGGCCCCCAGAACCCTGGAACCCTCGAACCCTTTTTAGTTAAGTCTCACAGATACGAGCTTGGAGATGCCTGCCTCTTCCATGGTGATCCCGTACAGCGTTTCGGCTATCTCCATGGTGCGCTTGTTGTGGGTGACGAGGATGATCTGATATTTTTCGGCCAGTTCCCGGATCATGTTGTTGAACCGCCCGATGTTGGCGTCATCCAGGGGAGCGTCTACCTCGTCTAAAAGGCAGAAGGGACTGGGGTTGATCAGGAAAAGAGAAAAGACCAGGCCTACGGCCGTCAGGGCCTTCTCCCCACCGGAGAGAAGGCTTATGTTTTGTAATTTTTTCCCCGGGGGCTGGACGATGATGTCCACGCCAGTCTCCAGAAGGTTGGATTCATCGACGAGTACAAGCTCTGCTCGCCCGCCGTTGAATAGAGAGGTAAAGATTTCCTTGAATTTCTGGTTGACGGCGGCGAAAGTTTTGGCGAAGCGCTTGCGGGAAGTGCGATTGATCTTCTTGATGGCCTGATCCAGGGCTTCCAGAGACTTCACCAAATCAGCCTCCTGCTCCGTCAGGAATTCCAGGCGGGCCTTCGATTCCTCGTATTCCTGAATGGCCAAAAGGTTCACTTCGCCCAGGCTATCGATCAGAGATTTTAATTCCCCCAGGCGGGCTTCCACCTCGGGGGAGAAATAATCTCGCTCATCTATCCTGGCCAGGAGAGCCTCTGGGCTGATGCGGTGTTTCTCCTCCACGTTAGAAAGGAGATGCTTGAGGTTGAGGTCGAGCTCCATAAGCTTCATGGAAAGGGCATTCTTCTCCTCATGTAAAGCCTGCAGCGACTCTCGGCTCTGCTTCCACCTTCCCTCTTCTTTCTCGAGTTTCTCCCGCTCCAGGACGAGAGCCTCTTTCTTTCCCTTAAGATGAGACTGGAGATCCTGGTGTTCCGAAAAAAGTTGTCTAACCTCTGCTTCAGCCATGCCCTTTCGTTCTTCCACAGCCTCCATGAGGCGGAGATTCTCTTCTACCTCTGCTCGGTGTTGGGAGAGACGGGAATCTGTCTCCTTAAAAAATCGGCGGGCTCGTTCTATGTTCTCTTCGATGTTCTGCCTCTTTTCCTTAAGGGATACGAGGCGGACCCTGGCCTCCGTGACTTCGGCAACCAGCCCTTCGATTTGGACCTTCAAGCTTTGCAGATCCTCTTCGCGGCGGCCCAGGGCTCCTTCCTTCTCATTTTTCTTAACTTCGGAAGCCTGCAGATGCCCCTCATTCTCGCAGATCTGTTGCTGAACTTCCGCCAACTCGAAAGCGAGCTGGCTTTCCTCAAATTGCAGGGTCTCGCTCTTCAGCATCCCCCTTTCCAGCTCCACCTGGTACTGGTCCATCTCCTTTGTTTCACTGACGATCTTGAGATCTGCCTGGTGAAGAGTCTGGGTGAGTTCTTCGATGGAGGTTTCCAGACTCGTAAGACTTGCCTGGAGTTGTTCCTGGGTCCGTTCCAGCGAAGCCACTTCCTGACGAAGCCCCGCGCTGCTCTGGGTCAAATCACGAATCTCCCTTTTTCGGTGGAAGGTTCCGGAGCCGATATGCTCTTTGCTGCCACCCGTGACCACTCCGGAAGGGTGGAGAACTTCTCCGTCGAGGGTAACCAGGGTTTTCCAGACGGAGTCGTGATTCCACAGCTCGATGGCCTGATGTAGGTCAGAAACAATCCACACATCGCCGAAGAGATAATTCGCCAGGCTGGAAAATTCCTCCTTGACTCTGACGACGTCCAGGAGAGGGGTCCCCCTTTCATGAGTGGCGGGGGTAGGAAAAGAGATGGGGTTTTGTTTAAGGCCCAAGGGAATGAAGGTCGAGCGGCCCGACCCTTGAGCCTTCAGGAAATCGATGGCCTTCAGACTCTCTTGATGGTTCTGGACGACGATGTGTTGCAATTTCTCACCGAGCACACATTCCACCAGGCATTCGTATCTGGGCTCTGTCTCGATGATATCTTCAACCAATCCGTAGATTCCATTCCTAAGCGATTCCTGGGTTTGGCGATTGAGCAGAATGGCCCGCACTCCTTCCTGATAACCCTCGAAGTTTTTCTGTAAATCCAGGAGAGAATCGAGGCGGGAGCTTTGCTGGCTGAGGCGCTCCCTAACCTTCACCAATGACTCCTGCAAGTCCGTCAGGGAAGACCGGACCTCTTTACTCTGGGCCAATTTATGCTCTCGTTCCTCCTCGAGGTGGCGGCGAGTGTTTTTGTGGCTGTCCAGTTGGAGAGAATGGTGGGTCATGAGGGCCCGAACCTCCTCCACTTTATGCTCCGCCTCCTCCCTTTCCTTGATAGCCTTCCCTCGGCGGCGGGAGAGTTCTTCCGACCGGCGTTTTAGATCGAGGACCAGGTTTCTTAAATGAGCCTGGTAAGTAAGGAGGTCAATCAGTTCATTCTTTTCCTGGGACAGCGCCTGTTCAGCAGCTCCATGCTGGGCTTTCTTCTCAAGGAGAATATTTTCCTTCCCGGCCAGAAATTCTGCGTCGCGGTCAATCTTCGAGCTGAGGTCTCGCAGTACTTCTTCATACCCCTGGATCTCCCTTTCAGCCTCCTCCTTCTGCTGGCTTATCTTTCCGATTTCTTCCTCGGCGCGAAAGGCTTGCTTTTGTAGATTTTCTCGCTCTCGGCAGTGCAGTTCGATCTGGGTTTCCCGGTTCTTAATTGCCCCTTCCTTCTGGATCAGCCGCTCCTGATGAAGGGTCAGGTCTCGTTCCAAATCCAGTAAGTTGACCTTGATCCGTTCGCCAGAAGCCTCCGCCTCTTTGATTTCTGCCATAGCCTTGAATTCGAGGTCCTGGAGCTCTCCCAGGGAAGATTGTATCTCCTGGCGCTGGGACCCTAAGGTATGACAGGTCTGGGCAGCCTGCCCCAGTTCCAGGGCCCGCATCTCCTGGCGGTAAGCTTTATACCTTTCCGCTCTCTTGGCTTGACGGTTCAAGGAGTTTATCTGCCGTTTGATCTCTCCGATGACATCGCTCAGGCGCAGGAGGTTCTGCTGGGTGGCCTCCATTTTGCGCAGGGCAGCGGCTTTGCGGTCCTTGTACCTGGTGATGCCAGCGGCTTCTTCGATGAGAATACGTCTCTCTTCGGGCTTGGCATTCAAAACAAAATCCATCTTTCCCTGTTCGACGATGGAGTATGCCCTGTGCCCGGCTCCCGTACCCGAGAAGAGGTCGGTAATGTCCCTCAGACGGCAGGGGACCTTATTGATATAGTATTCGCTCTCTCCGGAGCGGAAAAGCCTGCGGCCGACGGAGACCTCGGTAAAATCCAAATAAGGCGCGAGGGGATGTCCATTTTCATTGGAGAAGGTGAGGATCACCTCGGCCATGCCCAGGGGCTTTCGGCTATCGCTTCCGTTGAAGATAACGTCCTCCATGCCCTTTCCGCGGAGCTGTTTGGGGCTTTGTTCTCCCAGAGCCCAACGGATGGCATCTACGAGGTTAGATTTCCCACATCCGTTTGGACCCACTACGGCTGTCACCCCGGCAGGAAACTCCATCTCCAACTTTTCCGAGAAGGATTTGAACCCCCAAACCTCGATTTTTTTTATTTTCATGGCCACCCCTTCCGTAAATTTTCAGCCCACCGATAACAAAAACAATACTCCACCCCTCTATGGAAGGACACATCGAATTTAGGATTTGCAGCCCATTTTAGCAAGATGGCCATTTTTTGTAAAGGCCAAAATACTACTAAATGTATTTTTAATTTTTTAGGCTACTATATATTGTGCCCCTTCGGATTGGTCCAATTGATATGGAACAGAGATGAGAGAGGGAAGAAATGTATTTTTAGGCTGTGGAGATCTTTGAAAAGTCGCCGATCTTGAAAAATATCTGTCCAATGTGGGAAAGTAAAGACAATCGATTTTTTCTGATTATTTTCTCCTCTGCCATAACAAGCACGCCGTCAAAAAAATCATCCACGGGCTTTCGCAGAGAGGACAATTCTTTTAGGGCCAGCCTGTAATCCTTCTGGGCGATCCTTTCCGCAGCCTTTTTGCCAATGGTTTGGTAGGCCTCAAAAAGCTTTCCCTCAACAACATTTTCAAATCGCTTGGGGTCTACGGCTCCCGGGATGTGGGATTTGGAGATATTGACCACTCTTTTGAAGGCGATGGCTAAGGAATCAAAGTCTGGCTCACTCCTCAAGTCGTGGAGGGCTTTTGCCCTCTCTCGCAGGTCCACGAGGTCGTCGAAGCCTACGGCCAGAGCTGCCTCTACGGCGTCGGTCGATAAGCCCCTGGAGGTGAGCAGGTTTTGCACCCGACCTTGGAAAAATTCGAGAACATCTGCTTTGATTTCCTGGGGCAGTCTTTCAATTTTATCTGCCAGAAGCTCAAGGCTCCGGTCCAGCATTCTGCTGAGGGAGAGGGGGTATCGCTTTTCTAAAATGATATGGATTACTCCCAGGGTCTGGCGGCGCAGAGCATGGGGGTCGGCGGTTCCGGTGGGAATCAAACCGACCCCGAAACAACCGATGATCGTATCCAGCTTATCCGCTATGCTGAGAATCGCTCCCGGATGAGAGGAGGGAAGAGCCCCTCCACCAGAAGTGGGCAAATAGTGTTCATAGATGGCCAAGGCTACTGCTTCATCCTCTCCGGAGAGCCTGGCGTAAACCCGTCCCATTACTCCTTGAAGGGTAGGGAATTCTCCCACCATCCCCGTGATCAAATCTGCCTTACAGAGGAGGGAGGCCCGCTTTACAGTCTCGCCCAGGGAGGCGTCTATGCACTCGGTTAAGTAATCAGCGAGCTGGGATAGGCGCATGACTTTTTCGTGAGACGTACCCAGCTTGGAGTGGTAAATCACTTTCTTCAACCCTTCCAGACGCTGGAGGAAAGGCACCTTCTGGTCTTCCTCAAAGAAAAATTTGGCGTCCGATAAGCGCGCCTGAAGCACCCGCTCATTGCCCCGGGCCACAACTCTGGGATCTTTAGGCCTGGTGTTCGAAATGGCCACAAAAAAGGGCAAAAGGGCTCCCTCCGCATCGCTGACGGAGAAATACCGCTGGTGCTCCCGCATGGCGCTGACGAGGACTTCTCGGGGTAGAGTGAGAAATTCTTGGGGGAAGCTTCCCCGGATGGCCGCGGGATACTCCACGAGATAATTCACGATCTCCAGGAGCTCCTCATCTGGAAGGATATGACCGGAAACTTCGCGGGCCGCTTTGTTAAGTTCCGCGAGGATAATTTCCTTTCGCTCTTCGGGGCTGAGGATCACGAAAGAGTTCTTCAGCCTTCTCATGTATTCGGCCAGGTCTTTAACCTGGAAAGAGCCAGGGGCCATGAAGCGGTGGCCCCGGGAAAGGTTCGAGGAAGCCACGTTGCCGATTTGAAAAGGTACAATCTGGCCAGCAAAAAGGCAGAGGATCCAATGGATCGGACGGGCAAAGGAATTTTCCAGGTCCGTCCAGCGCATGGATTTAGGAAAAGAGATAGAGGAGATCAGTCGGGGAAGAATGGTCGGAAGCAGACGAATCGTTTCCTCTCCTTTCTCTTCTTTGCGGGCGCAGACGTATTCTCCCTTCTCTGTTTGGACGAGGCGTAATTCTTCCACCGGAATTCCCTGTCCTCTGGCGAAACCCAGGGCAGCTTTAGTCGGCCTGCCCTGTTCATTGAAAGCGACCCTCTTGGCCGGGCCGATGATTTCAAGGACTCGCCCTTCCTGGGAGGTAGCCACTCCCGTAGCAGCGAGAACCAAACGCCGGGGCGTTCCCAGGGCTTTGATCTCTTTGCACGCTATCCGCTGGTTCTGGAACTCCTTTTCCAGCAGACCCTTCATCTCTTCCAGGGCTTGGGGGATAAATCCCGAAGGGATCTCTTCCGTTCCAATCTCTAACAATAACTCAGACATGAAAAACCTGTTGTGATAGGACGCAGATTTTCACACTGCGGCATAGCCGCAACGAAAAGCTAACTTGAAACATAGAGAGACTCAGGCCCGGGGCCAGGAGATTCGCTTGCCGAATAAGGCGCGCGTTCTTTCATCGGATGGAGTCTGAACTCACTTCGTCCTGCCCTGGGTAGGCAAAGGGTCAATTTCTGGAAAGGTGGTCGCCGACCCGGACCTTTGCGGAATCCAGTCGGTCTCTTTTCCGAATGGTTTCTTTCCCGCCGATTCTGCTGCGCTCACCCCCTGGCCCCGGGCCGAAAAGGGTCAAAAACTTAATTTAGAATTTAACCAAATCAGGCAGCATTCTTTTTCAACAACGGGAAGCCCATGGCCTGGCGCTGTTTATAATAGCCTTCGGCTGAGAGGCGGGCCAGGTTGCGCACTCTGGCAATGTACTGAGTCCGCTCGGTTACGCTTATGGCCCTCCGGGCTTCGAGTAAATTGAAAGTATGGGAACATTTCAAACAGTAATCATAAGCTGGCAGCACCAGACCCCTTTCACTCAGGCGGAGGGACTCCTTCTCGTACATGTGGAAGAGCTGAAACAGCATGGGTACATCCGCCTCCTCGAAGTTGTAGATGGAGAACTCCACCTCGCTGCGGTGGTGCACATCCCCGTATTTAATTCCTTTGGACCATTCGAGATCGTAAACGCTATCGACTCCCTGCAAGTACATGGCAATTCTCTCGATGCCGTAGGTGAGTTCTACGGAGATGGGCTTGAGATCCATACCGCCCGCTTGCTGAAAGTAGGTAAACTGAGTGATCTCCATACCATCCAGCCAGACCTCCCATCCCAGACCCCAGGCTCCCAGGGTGGGAGATTCCCAGTCGTCCTCGACGAAACGGATGTCATGCTCCAAGGGCTCCACGCCGAAAGCTTTGAGGCTTTCCAGGTAAATATCCTGGATTTCCAAGGGCGACGGCTTCATGATGACCTGGAACTGATAGTAGTGCTGCAGGCGGTTGGGATTTTCTCCATACCGTCCATCCGTGGGCCGCCGGGAAGGCTCGACGTAGGCCACATTCCATGGCTCAGGGCCGATGACGCGCAGAAAGGTCGCCGGGTTGAAAGTCCCGGCTCCAACCTCAAGGCCATAGGGCTGCTGCAGGACGCAGCCACGATCAGCCCAAAATTTTTGCCCGGCCATGATCAAGTCCTGGAAGTTCATGCTCGAGATACCTCTTAAGTCAAGGGGGAATGGGAAATTAGTTTCGCAAAAAAAATTTTTAACATTTTGAGTAGGAAAAAGTCAAGATGCAAAAAGGGCCATAATTCAAGGGCAAAATCAAAACAGGTGTTGGCCCTCATTCAAACTCCCTGGTCATAGACAGGTAGGGCCTGCTCGAGAAATTTCTTGGATTTCAGCTCTTTCCCCAGGTATTGCTGCAGAAATGGGGTCAGAATCGCCTCACTTTCTCTCAGGGATTGGGGCGAAAAAGAAATACGCCCTACCTTATCCAAAGGGATGGATCGGGCGAGCAGGAGAGTCTTAGCTGTCCCCAATGAGACCGGTATGAGGCCGGGAAGATTGGCCGCGCAGGCGGCACAAAGGATTCCCCCTTCCCTGACGCTGAAAAAACAATTCCCCCCGGAGAGACTCTTTCGGCAGCGTAGGCAATGATTAAATTCCGGTTGGTATCCCAGGAGGGAAAGAAGGCGGACCTCGAAAACCCGCTGGATTTCCTCTTTGAGGATACCCTGGTCAATGAGACTGAGAAAAACGACCAAGGTTTTGAAGAGCGACTTATTCTTTATCCTCTCGCCCGTCAATTGGTCGACCAATTCGATGAAGTAGCTGGCCCAGGCCAGTTTGTTGATATCTTCTCTCAAGCCAGCAAATGGACGAATCAGTTCGCAGTGGCTCAAGCGGACAAGGTCCGAGGTCTCTTTCTCGAAAAAGGTAGCCTTAACGTAAGAGGCGATCTCCAGAGTATTTCCAAAGCGTTTCTGAGACCGTTTGGCCCCTTTGGCGATCCCTTTGACCTTGCCGAAATCCAGGGCGTAAAAAGTCACAATCTTGTCCCACTCCCCATAGGGCATCGAGCGAAGGATAATGGCTGGCGTTTTGTAAAGGGGCATCTGGACGAAACGAGATTTTTTATTTAATCTTATCAGATTGAATGCCTGGAGGAAAGAGTTCCTTTATTTCTTGCAAGAAAGGGCCGAAGATTTGTTATAATTCCTTGCATCCGAATGAGAGAACGTCTTCTCTTTCCCAAAATTTCTCTATGAACTTCTCCCTTCTCTTTGCCCTGGTGCTCATGGGGTTCACCTTCACGATGACCCAAGTGATGGTCATCCGCGAACTCCTCGTGGTCTTCATCGGGAACGAGCTCTCCATCGCCATCATCCTGGCCAACTGGCTCCTGCTGGAGGCGGCGGGAAGTTTTTTCCTGGGGAAGAAAGCAAAAGAGTTCGGGCTGGGTAAAGGAGGCTATGCCTTCTTGCAGATGCTCTTAGCGATTTTGCTTCCGATGACCATTTACGGAATACGGTGTCTACGGGACTTCATGGGCCTTTCCACAGGGGAAGGGGCCAGCCTTTTGCAGATTTTCTCCTGGACGGCCCCCCTCCTGGCCCCCCTGGGAATCGTTGATGGGATCCTGTTTGCCTTGGGGTGCAGCCTCCATTCAGACTGGGCCAAAAAGGCTGCCCCCTCCATCGGAAGGGTGTACCTGTATGAAGCCTTGGGAGCGGGAACAGGAGGGGTCCTCTATACTTTCTTTTTCATCCCCTTCTTCACCTCTTTTCAGGTAGCTTTTCTTTTAGGGGCGGCCAATTTGATCTCCGGCCTCCTTTTGCTTTGGGCCGATGAAACGCGAAAGAGGAAGGGAAGAGTTCTGCCGGGGTTGCTCGGCTCTATTTTAACCGCTGAGATTATGATCCTGATCTTATCCACAGCCCACGCTCTCGAGAAGAGTTCGATGAGCCGGCTATGGCGGGGTTTGGAGGTATTGCAATCCAGCTGGTCGCCCTATGGAAATGCAACCGTAGGTCGCCGGGAAGAACAGCTGACCTTCTTTTCCAACGGGATACCCATCTGCAACACCCCTGTCCCCGACATCGCTCTGGTGGAGGAGATGGTCCATTTCCCCCTGCTCTTCAGTCCCTCTCCCCGGAGGGTCCTGATGATCGGCGGAGGCTTGGGCGGTGTGATTACTGAAGCGCTCAAACATCCCGTGGAGGAGCTTCATTACACAGAGATCGATCCTTTGATCATCCAGCTCATTAAAGACCACCTCACCCCTCTTACTCGCCAGGAAATAGAAAACCCCCGGGTACGGATTCATCTCCTCGACGGCCGGCTCCTCATAAAAACCACGTCAAAAAAATTCGATCTGGTCATTCTCAACCTTCCCAGCCCCTCCACCTTAGAGTTGAACCGGTTCTACACCGTGGACTTTTTCAGGGAGGTTTGGCAAAAGTTGCCGGAAAAAGGGCTCCTGGCTCTCTCCCTGCCCGGTTCTGAGAGGTACCTCAGCCCAGAAACCCGAGACCTTAATTTAAGCCTGATCCATACATTGCAGGAGGTCTTTCCTTCTGTATATGTCATCCCAGGAGATGCGCATTTTTTGCTGGCCTCTGCCTCCGCGGATGCTGGCCCGCTCGAGCCAGAGCGGATTATTGCTCGCCTTAAGGAAAGGAAAATCGCCACCCATTTTTTGACGGAGTTTCAGATTCGCCTTAAACTTGAAAGATCGCGTCAGAATTGGCTCAAGGATTCTTTATCCCGGGGAAAGGCGGTGAAAATAAACCGGGACGCAAATCCTTCCGGACTGTATTATGGGATCGCTTATTGGAATGCCCAATTCCATCCTTTTCTCCAAATCTTCTGGGCCAAGGTAGGGGAGCTTAAGCTTTGGCATCTCTCGCTACCCCTGTTACTTCTCACCCTCGGAGCTTTTGCCTTTTGGAGAAAGCAAAGAAAAGAGTTAACTAAAGGGCCTCTCATCTGGGTCATAGCCACAACAGGATTCTTCGGAATGGCCTTCAGCATTCTCTTGATCTTCTCCTTCCAAACGCTCTATGGATATGCCTATCAATGGATCGGGCTTCTGGTGGCCATCTTTATGGCCGGCATGGCTTGGGGGAGCTGGACAATGACCCGCGCCTTGGAAAAAATCCGGAGATTTGCCCGCACGCTTATGGGGGTGGAAATCCTTTTAATCGTATTTGCCACCCTGGGAACGATCCTGCTGGCTATTTTTTACTCTCCCGGGTCAGGACAAAAAATTCTGGGGGCGGTCAAGTTCGGGTTTCTTCTGCTCAGTGGAGTGGCCGGTTACCTGGTAGGACTTGAGTTTCCCATATCCAGCGGCCTTTTCTTCGGCAAGGGGGAAGGAGTAGAACGAACCGCAGGAATCCTTTACGCTGCGGACCTCTTCGGCGCCTGGGTCGGCTCGCTGCTGGTGGGTGTTCTCCTCGTCCCTGTCTTGGGAATCCTTCAGACCTGTGCCCTGATCATTTTCCTGAAGCTGACCAGCCTTTTTCTGCTTAGCCTTTCAGGCTCGATTAAGAATTGGGTTCGCTCGGAGGGGTTATTTCTTTAGGCAGCTGGAGGTGGATGACCTGGCCCGATTGCCCCAAAGGCCCCTGAGAGATCCCGTCGAGAAATAATTCTACTCCTCCGGCATTGCCGATGGTAATTTTGAATTGCCGCCGGGCGGTCCAGGTGGCTGTCTCTTTAGGTTGTAGGAGGGCTTCGACTGCTGGCTGGTCGTCTGCTTGAATTCTAAGCCAAGTCGTCTCGCTGGCCTCAAACTTCAGGGCATGCCTCTTTTCTTTCCTTTTCTCTTCTTCGGTCGTGCCAGCCGAAACAACAGGTCCCGCCCCAGGCAATCTTTCCGGGCTCTTCTCTAATTTCCTGGCTTTAAGGGCTTTGGCGGACTCACTCTCCTGCCTGGGCAAGGCTTCGGGTTGAGGGACTTTAGCCAGGGGAGTTTCCCGAAGAGAAATTTCCGGAGATGAAGGAGGAGAGGGAGGGGCAGGAGTTTTTTTGAAAAAGAATGTAAAAGCAATGGCTACGCCCACACCAATGATGCATAGAAAAAGGATGTATTTGGTCAGAGGTTTTGCCCCCTTGGGGGAGGGGACGCTCTCCATTTTTTTCTCCGCCACCAGCGAGGTCATCTGCGCTTCGTACATCTCCATCACTTCTTTGGGGTCGAGCCCGATATTGGTAGCGTAAGTGCGGAGGAACCCCCGGGCGAAAACCGGACCGGGAAGGATTTGAAATTGGTCCGTCTCCAGAGCCTCGAGGTATTGCAGGGAGATCCTAGTGACCTTGGAAACATCCAGCAAGGATATGTTCTTACGTATCCTTTCCTGCTGCAGGTATGCGCCAACCGAAGGCTTCCGTTCCTCTTTCTGGAAATCTTCTTCCGCTGGCAAAAGAACCGGCGCTTCCATCTCGTCACCTTCTCCTTGGCTTCACTAAAGGCAAAGCTCTCCTCGTGGATTTAGGCGTGCCCAACCAGAAGAAAGCCTTTGCGCCCCCCGCCCCCCATTGTTTTTAATTATATACAATCCCAACCTATTTGTCGAGGGTGAGAAAAATGGTAGCGGGCCACGAAATTTGCGCAGCCAATTTGGGAAAACTGGGGCAGGCGAGCAAGGCTGAAAACGGATCTCGAAATTAAAAAATTGCCAATTCCGATTCGACGAGAGAGGAAGTATTATGTTATACTAACTTTGGTTACTGATGCTGGTTATCGCCTACATTGTGGGAATGGGTTCGGTTAGACAAATCCACCTCACCGGAAAAACTGGATGTATTTCCCCCTGCATAAGCTAAATACATTTCTTTTCCAGCAAACGAACCGTGAAATCTCCCTCTTTCTGCTAATCACCTTTTTTACCCTCTTACGATTGTGGGTTGCTCCCTCGTTTGGCCTGGGAGTGGATGAAGCACATTACTTATTATATGCCAGGTATCTGGACTTTAGCTATGTGGATCATCCGCCACTTGTAGGTTGGGCCCATGCTCCTCTCTATTATCTTTTCGGTACCAGTGAGCTTCTCGTTAGACTCCCGGCCATTCTCCTGTTCGCCTTCACTTCTTATCTGGTTTATCGTTTCATGATGAAGGTTTCCGGCTCAACCAATATTTCCCTGCTCGCCGTTTTGGCGCTGAATAGCTCTTTTCTATTTAATGCCCTCGGCCTGATGCTCTTACCCGATGGTCTTTTGCTACCCCTCACCTTTCTGCTCATCTTCGTGATTAAAAGAATCGAGGAGAGTGCCCAGACCAAGGATTTTATCTATTTGGGCTTCATTCTCGGGCTTTTAGGGCTGGCCAAATATACCTCCATTTTACTCCTCCCGCCCCTGCTGGTTTATCTTATAGGAAAGAGGAGGTATGATCTCCTCTTATCGAAGAATATGGTCGCCTCCGCAGCCATCGCCCTCCTGTGCATCGTTCCTGTGCTTTATTGGAACCTGCGCAATGATTTTGTGAGTTTTCGTTATCAGGGGACCCATATCCTCGGTTCTTCCTCGCTGGATTTCAAACCTTTCTTTATATCCCTCGGCGCCCAGTTCGGTACTTATAGCCCCTTCTTATTCTTGCTCGCCTTTTACGGATTTTGGAAGAGTTTCCGGTCCCCGCATGATTTTTTGCGCCTCTCCCTTCTTTTTGGCGGGACCATTTGGGGAGTTTTTTCCTACTCTTCTTTTTACGATGTAGCCCTCCCCCATTGGAGCAGCCTCTTTTATCTTCTTTTCATCCCCATCGGAGTTTATTTCCTGAAAAGCCAGGCCACCCGGAGGAAGAAATTTTTGCTAAATTTTTCCATCGGGGTCAGCTTGATGATAACCATTTTTTTATATGTGGAACTCTATGGCAAATTTTTCTCTTTTCCCGATTTTAAATCCCCATTTCGGGATATTTATGGATTTGCCACCATCTCCCAAGAAGCCCGTAGCGTCTTAGAACGAAATCCTAACCCGAAAAAAGCCTTGGCTGTTACCGACTGGACAATGGGGAGTAGATTGATATATTATTCTTTGCCATACAACAACGAGGTCTTTGTCATTGATAGAAGAAAGGACCAGTTTGACCTCTGGCAAGAAAAATCTCCCTTGGGGTATGACTTACTTTTCCTTAATACCTATTTTTCCCATGAAGATATCGCCAGAAGATTCCTTTGTGACGAGGCCGTGGTCGCCAGAAAGGTGGAGATCATACTGAACGAGTCGAAGGTCGATCGGATCGAATATGTATGGTGCAAAAATTATCAGGGAGCAAAAGATGAGAAAACTCATTAACCCCCAAATAGCCGCCTCCTTTGCTGGCGTGGCCATCATCGCTATTCTAAGCTATATTTTTGTCGATATCCCCATAGCCCTCTTCTGTAAAAGCCTGGACAAAAGTATTACAGATTTTTTTGGCATTGTAACTGAATTCGGGATTTCCACTTGGTACTTGGCCGGCTCTCTTGCCCTATTTTTTATTTTCAGATTTTTATACCGCCAGAGGATCTACGCCCATCGGGCTCTCTTTCTATTTGTTTCGGTAGCCGCATCAGGGATTATAACCAATATCATAAAAATGATCATCGGTCGTTATCGACCGGAGATGTTCTTTGAGAAAGGGCTTTATGGCTTTGAATTTTTTCAAATTGACAGTACCCTCGTATCCTTCCCCTCGGGACACGCCACCACCGCCTTCTCGCTGGCCTATGCGCTTTCGCTTTTCTCTCTAAGATATCGGATGCTTCTCTTCTCTTTCGCTTTGGCAGTCGCAGCGAGTAGGGTGATTATCACAGCCCATTACTTTAGCGACGTGGTTGTAGGAGCGTACATCGGGATTATGAGTGTACTCGGCTTGAGAAAATTGATGTGGCTGGAATAGTCCGCCATCCCCCTGGAAACGGCCATCCCTATCCTCCGAAGCGCGCGGATGTCATGCAGGGATTATCCCTTTACCTCCGATGAGATCAGAAGAAATAAAAGAAATCCTCGAAAAGGTAAAAGAAAATCTGGCTGAAAAATTCCGCGATAATCTTAGATGCCTGATCCTCTATGGCTCATGGGCAAAAGGGACTGCCAGGAAAGATTCAGACATTGACCTCCTGGCAATCTTTGACAGATTAGAAGGAGAAGTAAGAAAGTCAATTCATGATATGGTGTGGGATGCCGACCGGCATATAACCATCGAACCCGCGAGTCTCGACGATTTTCGTGATGAGAAAATTCCCCTTTATACCGCAATAAAAAGAGAAGGGGAAGTCCTTTGGGGCGAAGTGGACCAATCCATTCTTCCCACCGCCCCGGAGATTAAATATTCCGAATTTATTAAAAAGTCTTATGAATTTGAATCGAACAAGATAAGGATTGCTCAAGAATTGTTGGAGAAAGATTTAACCTCAGGAATCGTTGAAATTTGTTTTGTGGCCGCGAAACATGCCATTCAGGCAGCCCTGGCTATGAAGGGGGAAGGATATTCGAGCAAAATAACCGTTCTCTTGCCTCTGGCTGAGATATATTTCGGAGAAGAAATTGTCAAAGCCTTTAAAAACTTGTTTGGCCTGTATATAAAAACAGAATATGGGTTAGAATTTCCTACGGACGAAGAAGCAAAACTGGTTGTAGAATATTCTAAGAAAGTTCTAAAAGTATATGAATTGGTAATCACAGATAAAAAAGGTCACGGCTGAATTTTATATTTCCACTCCCGCCTCTAATATCTCTTGTACGAATTGGTCACCGATCTTTAATCTCTCAGCTACTTCTTCTGGTCTCAAAACAATCGGCGAAAGAGCAAGCACAGTCGCTATCCTCGGTGGCTTCTCCCCTTGCATAGGAACCAAATAGAATCACCTTTTCGGCTTTATATTCTTTCTTAAGCCGTTCGCTAATTGCTCTTAATCGATCCATTACATCCTGCATTATGACAACTCCTCTAAGCACAATTTTATTTCTTTCAATGCCGCAGTCGTTAAGCAACAAAATGCAGGGTGTCCTCCCAATCCCTCCCTGAACAATATTTGTAGCAGGCAATGTATGGATAGGTCTGGACTAACTATAGCACCTACTAGTCTTCACTTGGAAGTAATACTGAGTCTCCGCGATTACCATTTGAAAGATATAACGCCGCCGCTCAGCGGCGGGTTATGCGCCCCGTCTCCACTACCAGGCGCGCGCCTCATGCTAGCCCCCTAATCTCCGCCTCCGCCTGCTCCAGCCAGAAGCGCATGTCCATCTCGCGGTACATCGTCGTCGCCGTGACGAGGTGGTCCCGGGCCTCCTGCCTCTTGCCCGTGCGGCGATGCAGCCTGCCAAGCCCGAGGTGGCAGTGCGCGACGAGGGGGCGCATGCCGAGTTCTTCGGCAAGCACCATGGCCTCGCGGTAGTGGTCGTCAGCCTTCTCGACCTCGGGGGGATCTTTATGCGCGGCGATCTCGCCCAGAAATCGAAGCGACCACGCCTCGTAGCCCCGTTCCTTGTGAACGCGGGAAAGCGCGAGAGCACGCTGGGCGGCCTGGCTTGCATCCTCCATTCGCCCGACCAGCAGATAGCCCTCACTCAGATTGGCGACCCGGATCGCCTGGCCCGCCCTACGGCCTTCTACGGCATGCTCCAGCAGCGGCAGAGCCTCAGTGACCCGCCCTGAGAGAGCGTATGCCGAGCCCAAGTCCGAGGTGGGCAACAAGAGCGGGATGTTAGCCGCCTTACCAAGTTCAAGGCCGCGCTGGAGCAAAAAGACGGCCTTCTGGACGTCCCCTTTGCGGAGGTAGACAAAGCCAAGACCACTGAACGCGGAAATAAGACTGCTAGCGTCATCGACAGACTCGGCAATCCGGACCCCCTCTTCTCCGCGGGCGATCGCCTCGCCGAACCCTCCACGCTCAGCTAGGCACCTGGCGAATAGACTACGGGAAAAGACGGAGGGGAGCCGGGGCATCGCGAATCGTTCATAATAGGTGAGATCACCTTCGAGAGACGACATGGCGCGCGTGAAATGGGCAATCGCCTGCGGATAGTTACCCATGGTGTAGTAGACCAGACCAAGGCGCCAATTCGTTCCGACCTGTAGAGCGAAGTCCCCGAGAGCCTCGGCAATGGCGAAGGCGTGCTGGCCGAACTCGACAGCGCGCTCAGGGTCGCCAGTGGTCCAGAAGTGGATAGTCATAAGAATGGATACGAACCCAAGCCGTCGCTGGTCGCCGAGAGTTATGGCGAGGGATTCAGCCTCGCGTAGGTGATCAAGGACCCGGCCATACTCTGTAAGCGCAAAGAGTGACTGTCGCAGATCTAGCCGCAGATCGATGGCCTGCTCTTTCGTCTCGCGGCTCTCAGGGAGGTGCTCGAGGGCCATCAGCGCCTGCTCAAAGCACGCCACCGCCTCCCGGTTGGCCGAGCGCCCCGCGGCTTTGGTCCCGGCCTGCCAGAGGTAGGTTACGGCCTTGTCCCAGACTTCCCCCCGCAAGGCGTGATGGGCCAGCCGCTCGACCTGCTCAGCCAGCCGATCTGGGTGGAGCCGCTCGATGGTCCCCACGATCCGGGCGTGGAGGTCGCGCCGTCGGTTCGCGAGCAGACTGCCGTACGCGACCTCGTGCGTGAGCGCGTGCTTGAAGGAATACTCCAGATCTGGGAAGAGCCGCGTCTCGTAGAGGAACTCGGTCGCCTGGAGCTGGGCCAGCCCCCGGCGCAGCCGGTCCTCGGGCTCGTCGGCCACGGCCTGGAGCAGCTCGAAGGGGACATCGGTGCCAATGACCGCGGCGGCCTGGAGCAGTCGCTTGTCCTCCGGGCCCAGCCAGTCGATCCGAGCGGCCAGCATCGCCTGGGCCGTGGCGGGCACCTGGAGGCCCTGGACGACCCGGGTCAGGCGATACGCGCCACGCTCCCCCGCCAGGACTCCGGTCTCGATCAGCGCTCGGATGCTCTCCTCGATGAAGAACGGGTTGCCCTCGGTCCGGTCGATCACTAGCCGCTTGACGGGGGCGAGGGTGGCGTCGCTCCCGAGCAGGGCGTCGAGCAAGGCTTCGGCGCTCTCGGGCCGCAGGGGATCGATCTGGAGCTGCCGGTAGTAGGTCTTGCTGCCCCAGCCGTGGCCATACTCCGGGCGGTAGTTCACGAGGAGGAGCAGCCGGGCCGTGGGGAGGCTCTCCACCAGGCTGTCCAGGAGAGCCTGGGTCTCGGCGTCGATCCAGTGCAGGTCCTCGAACAGGACCATGAGCGGCTGCACCTGGCTCTCGCGCAGGAGCAGGCGCTTGACCCAGTCGAGGATGCGCTGGCGGCGCTGGGGGGGATCGAGGCGGGCCCAGGTCTCGTCCTCAACCGGGACGTCGAGCAGCCACATGATCGGCGAGACGCAGGGCTCGAGCTGCCGGTCGAGGGAGAGGAGCTTGCCGGTCACCTTTTCGCCAATCTTGCGGATGTCGTCCGCGTGCTCGATCGAAAAGTACGCCCGCAGCAGATCGATGATCGGCAGGTAGTTCGTCGCCTTGCCGTAGGAGACGGAACTGGACTCGAGGACGAGCCAGCCTAGGGCACGATGGGAGTGAGTGAACTCCCAGTAAAGCCGGGACTTGCCGACGCCGGGCTCCCCCATGACGGCCACCACCTGCCCGTGACCGGCCCCCGCACGCTCGAGCGCCTGGCGGAGTTGATCCAGCTCGCTCTCCCGGCCCACGAAGCGCGTGAGACCGCGGGCCGCCGCGGCCTGGAAGCGCGAGCGGATCATGGCCGCCCGGGTCAACTCATGGACCTCGAGCGGCGCCGCGAGTCCCTTGACCGGCAGCGGGCCCAGCGGTTTGACCTCCACGTACCCCTCGGCGAGCGCCAGCGTCTCGGCCGAGAGCAAGATGGATCCCGGCAGGGCCATCTGCTCCATGCGGGCAGCCACGTGGGTGGTCTGGCCGACGGCGGTGTAGTCCATGTGGAGGTCGCTGCCGATCGAATACACCACGACCTCTCCAGAGTTCAAGCCGACGCGGATCTGGATGGCGATCCCTTCGGTCCGTCGCAGGCCGTCCGCGTAGCGCTTCACCGTCTCCTGCATGCGGAGGGCGGCGTAGCAGGCGCGGACGGCGTGGTCCTCGCAGGCGAGCGGCGCGCCGAACAGCGCCATGATGCCGTCGCCCATGACCTGGTTGACGGTGCCCTCGTAGCGGTGGACGGCGTCCATCATCCGCTCGAGGACCGGGTCGAGCAGTTTCCGCGCCTCCTCGGGGTCGCGGTCGGCGATTAGCTCCATCGAGCCCTTCATGTCGGCGAAGAGGACGGTGACCTGCTTGCGCTCGCCCTCGAGGGCTGCCTTGGAATTGAGGATCTTCTCGGCGAGGTGCTTTGGCGTGTAACTCTCGGGGGAGGCGAAGCGTGGGGCCGTCGGGGCTGTAGGTGCCAATCCAGTCGGGTGGGCGCACTCGGGGCAAAACTTGGCACTCGGGGAGAGCTGACGGCCGCAGTTCCCGCATGTCCGAGTAAGGGGCGCGGCGCACTCCTCGCAGAACTTCGCCCCGGCCTCGTTCTTGTGTTGGCACCGCGGACACTTCATGATGAGCCTCGCCCTCACTCCGGCTTCGGTGGCTCCTTGGCTACGGCGGAAGCCGACCTTCGGTGCGCATAACGCCGGGCATAACCGGCCGGTAAAACGCCCGTAACAGTTTAGTCCCTATCTTAGCCACCCCCCACTGACAGGTCAACTTGAATTGTTATACAGGGTAGCTTGAGCCGTGGCCACATCTGCGGTGAGGAGGGTTTGGAGAAACTTCCTTGGGTGAA
>Ga0315314_1000147_pt1 | contig 93540 bp, 99 predicted proteins | sample TDP9_MG_FD_203631 | JGI IMG/M metagenome (GOLD analysis project Ga0315314, IMG submission 203631) | Freshwater sediment microbial communities from Lake Towuti, South Sulawesi, Indonesia - TDP9 | ecosystem: Environmental > Aquatic > Freshwater > Lake > Sediment | place: Indonesia: South Sulawesi...
GATGACTATTGAGACACCATGGGGGATGTATGACGCTTTGTTGTCGCTTATCATATTTGGGGATCAGTTCGACGCTGTTCCAACCGATATTTTTCCCTAGTCTACCCGTCATTTTCGCTAATTCGAGATGAGAAATTTAAACGAGATAAGTCACGTATCCCGGGCTATCCCCTATTTCACGAAACTTCTTCATCAACTCTCTGTTAACAGGTGTTAACCGAAACGTGACAACTCCTTCCTAGTCGAGAGAAGGCTCTCTTTGCAAGAGAATTCATGGAAGATGTTGGCGCGCGCATCTGAACCGAAAAGTTGGTCAAACTGACCTTAGAACATGGACTATGATGGGTTCGTAAAACTCGCCTTCAAAGTGTGTATCCATAAAATAAAGTAAAACTCATTGAATTTTCTCCAGTCATTCTTGACATAATGAAAGTTTTCTCCGGTTTGTTTCAGACCCGTTAGTATTTCTTCTTTTTCATGATTCCCTCTAATTGCATAAACAGGTGTCCCAAATTCTTTCAAAATCTTCCTTACCCTTGTCATTAATCCTTCCCTTTCATAATGTCTAAGATACGCTGTTGGTGTCTTTTTGAAGTTGAACATGTCTCCTGCAGTTAGAATAACACCAGCCCTCAGTTACTCACCTCTTCCAACAATTTTTTGAAATCACTCATTGGATCGTATTTCTCTATGAAGCTTTGAAAAAGGTATGTATCACTTAAAATCACACATTTCAACACGACACCTTTTTTCATGTAGTTATTTTTCTATCTCGTCAAACGACGCCTTTATCTTACTCGGCAATTCCTTCTGTCGCACAAATTCGAGAGGTTGCCTCATGTAGAGTGGTAGCTCTGAACTCAAAGTTTTCCAGTGAGCATTAAAGCGGCCATCAATGACTGTTACCACGCCGAAATCTCCGTCTTTTCGGATAAGCCTACCTATCCCTTGTTGCAATCTTCTAATCATGAACCTAAAAGTATGTGATGTTTTCCATGGTCCAGGCTGTCGCCTTTCTCCAGGTTCCGGAGATGGATAGGGTAAAGAATCTACCACTAGAAATCTAAGCTCTTCAATATTTACTCCCTCCCAAAGGCGACTGGAAGCGCTTGCAAGCACGATATTTCTTCCTTTTCTAATTTCGGAATTAATCTTGTCCGTCAACATATCTACATTTAGTGCCTCGTCTTCTTCACGCAAGGAATACAAACGCTTTTGAACATCGGTCGATTTTGCCAAAGCTTTTTCAATGCTCAATTGATCATCTTTACTTCTGCAAAGAATCAATGTGGGCTTGTGTACAATGAATACTGTCTTCAAGATAATTTCATTTGCTTCTTTTCGCGCTGTGTAGTAGGTATCTATGTCTGAAGGATCTTTTCTCAATATGGGACCATCTATTAAACCAAAGATTGGCCTTTTTTGAAATCTTCTTTTGAGCCTCTCAGCTTTATCTATGTCAATTTGAATGGGCGGTGTGAGTTTGTGATAGGGAAAACCGGCATCCTTTGCGTGTAGCTTGGCATTTTCCACGGTTGCACTAACCAAAACTATTGACCGGTCTATTCCTAATTTAGGTGAGTATGCCGGAGCAAAGGTTACTTCCTGAGGAATGGCAAGAATAGTGTTACTTCCAGTTCTTACATACCTGTAAGCTTCTACATTAGTGAATGCGTATACCGAATGCTCCAAGGCATAGTATGCTTCAATAACCTTTGGATCAATTTCTATTCTCTTCTGGATCTCTAAAGTCTCAATTTCCTTTCGAACTTTTTCTAAAGCTTCCCGCAGAGGGTCTCTTATTCTGCTTTGGATATATGATGTCGGCAACTCGGTAAGAGTAGGAGGAAGCTTGGACAATTGTTCTAATTCGTTCTGAACACCTTGAAAAAATTTTGCATGGTCGGGCAAAACAGAACACAGAAGCTTTAGGTACTCAGGTTTCAAATGGGAAGTTCGGACATCTCTCAATGCCGGCTCCAAACTATGAGATTCGTCAAAAAAGATCACATCAAACGATTCTATGAGACGCGGATTGGCAAGAAGTTTATGATAGACTGTTAGAACAACTTGTAGGTTCTGAGCTTCTTCGTAATCTCTTCGCATGGCACAGTCAATTTCTTTACATTTTTCTTTGTCCGGACCGTAATCACTACTCCCACAAAATAGTGGAGAAGGTAGCTTTCCTCCCTTAAGAGGACATCCCTCATTCTTACCAAGGTGAGTGACTCCCCTCAACCTAGCAAACTTGATTCCAAGTTTTTTCAAATGAGTGGCGGCAACAGTTTCAAGATGAGCGTACGTGGGGACTGCTATGCAAACTTTTTTGCCTAGGTCAGTTAGCGCAGCTGTTACTGCCGCTATACAGTAAGTTTTTCCCATTCCTGTAGGTCCTTGTGCAACGAAGACTATCCCTTTCTTTTTCGATGCTTCAAACATGGCCCTAGCCATTTCCTTCTGGTCTTCATAAAAATTAACACCGACTCTTGAGGCGTAGTTTACTGGGTCAACAGATACCATCAACATCACATTTCTAAATGTAGAGCGGAGCATCTAGAGCATCTGGGCTTAAAGGTTTGCTCGTGAAAGCTACCAGATGCGCTAATTTATCTGCATAATCCAATGGAGCTGGAAGACGTGTTGCGGAAGGAGACACCCAAGAATGTCGGCATAACCAAGCAAGTGCTTTTGATGCAACTTCTTTCGCTTCTTTTTCATTCATTGTATCCGATAGAGCAATAATTTCGTAAAGTACGGGTCGAGGGGTTCCAAGCTCTTTTTGAGCCGCTTTTTCAAAAATTGGTTCAGTTGAAACTATTAGAAACTGCCTTGGGTCTGGCATTTCTCTTACAACCATGAACGGATGCGTCCTAGAAGCCATTAAAGGCATTGAAGGGTCTCCTTGGTAAAGTCTTAAATGCGTTCCTTTGTTAGCCGTCAGGTAAATGAACTCAGCACCATAGCTTTGAGCTACATCTCCTACTTGAGAAGCCTCATCTTCTAGATAGGATCTAAGTTGTCCTACGCCTGTATCTCGAAGGAAATATACTGTTTTTATCTCAACTTCTTTTCTTCGAACAAAACGTAGAGATTCGTCGACCAGTCTACCAACATTAGAAATTCTATCATCCTTCGTCGAATCAAAACTACATGAGTTAGAGAACACATAGTTGCCTTTGTCGTCGAAAATTGCAACAGAGGCGTTAGTGGATGGTTGCAGTGAAAATGGATCACGATATCTGTCTAAGCCCACAAAGACGCATCCTGGAGGTGCGAAGCCTGGACGAAGCCCGAAAGGTACACCACCCAGTTTAGCAATAAGTTGTGGAAAAACTGTATAGCCAATGTTAGCTTTCAGGTCATTTCCTAATTCCCTTTCAATCGTGCTTGAGTTAAAAAATTGTGTAGGAAAGACTTGGTTGTAAAGGGAATAGCCTTTGACTCTATAGTATAACTCGTCGGCGTCTGGATCATCCAAATTGTCTACTATTATACAAATATCATTTCTTCCAAAGTTTTTCTCGTTTGCTACACCAATTATATGCTCAGCAAAATCTTCAACACCTTCGGGTGCGTCATCGTGAAGGTGCATAGAGGGAAATCTTACCTTGAATTCCCTCATGATGGTTGCTAACACATTAACTAGAGGCCTAACGATTTTAGCATCCTCTTTGCTACAAAATACATGTGCACTGTTAACTGTAGGTTTGACCAAGAGGCGATGTTTGTCGTAGAACTTTCTAAAGTCTACATTACTTTTGACATTTATGTAGTCATCTTCTAATGCAATTACAACAGGTCCACAATATTGTGTTTCAACTTTGATGGGTTCCCTTTCTATGAAACCAGCTTTGATCAGGGGCTGGGCAAAATCTGAAGTCGCAAAAAAGCGGTCTTGAGCACTCATTAAAGCCAGAGATTGCGCTCTTTTTGAAAATTGTGGAGAAACTCTTTTAAGAGTCTCAATTGAAGGCTGTTCTTCCAGCAGTTCAGGAGCATGAGAGACCTCCCAACCACCTTCTGCTATTATTTTAACAATTGGCTGATCAGGATTAATTTCGCGACCGAACTTTCTGTGGAAAGTTAAAGGAGACCGTGGGCCCTCAGCAGCGTCCTTAACGCTAGTGCTGAAATCGAATTCTTTAAATCTGTAGGCTCGATGTTCAGGCTCTGTTCTTGTTCCGACAATTTCCGTGTAACGAGACCTAAGTCGATACGCTCTGCTTCTAAATTGTCTATTCACTTCTTTGGATGTTGACGACGCTTTTCTCCAATTATCTATGCCTCGTTTGCTTAACTCTGTGGTTAGTGCCTCCAAAAGAGTGCGACTTGACCTTAACTGGATTGTTGGATCGATAATTACAGTAGCGAAATTTTGAGCATACACCCTTGTACTTATGTATGTACCTTGATAAAGCCTAAAGATTCTACCCAGTTCTTCAGGCTTTTGTTTATAGAAACACCTTCCATCTTGCCAGAATCCTTTCTCAATCATTGTTACATCAATTTGACGATTCAGAAATCTCTTTTGAATCTCTGCGTACTCTGGAGAGCTTTCATTACATCTTGAAGGCGACCCTACTTCAGCATTCACTTCAAGAGGTATTCCTTCGTGTTTAACAACTATCTTCATTTTGTTCGGTATTTTTGAGCCACTTCGCATGATTATTTTGGACCCATAAGAAGCTACAGGAATTTTCAACTTCTCAGTAATTTGATTAGCCACAGAAGCGCAGACAGCGTAGTCGAATCTACTTCCGCGAAGATTAGTAATGTCATGCCCTACTTCACATACCTCTAAATCCTTAAGTGAGGCACGCACTCGAAATTCGTTTAAAAAGCTCTGTTGTTTTTTGAGCATGTTTATCTATTTATCCTAGTGAGGTAATATTAATTGTGGGAATTGAATTTCCCAGGTGATTTGCTATTCCAAGATTCATTCATATTATATGCGTTGGTGATGAAAATCCTAGACTGCATTTAGCAGGACTGTCCCGCTTCACCGCCCATGAAGTTGTCTTGTTTAACCCAGGAAAGGATTTGAAGACGCAAGAGTTACAGAAGAAGATTTTGGATTTGGGAATGGTTTCCAGGATGGTTCTAGTGAAAGATGACTACCGAGATGTCTTTGATAAGGCGAATAAAGAAATTAACGGATTACTTGCAGACGATGTATGTGTTGCTCTTAACATCTCCACTGGATCAAGAATAACATTATGCGCCATTGAGGATGCGATTAGAATACAATTGGTCAACTTTCACACAACAAGTGGATATCGTGTAGGGCCAGCATGCTCAGCGTTCCGTTACTGTGTAGAAGACTCTCGAAAAAAATCCCCTAAGATTCATCTAGCACCTTTATGGAACACGGGTAGTTCATTCCACAACGCTATAATGTCCACTTTGATTGAACAAAGAGAGCATCTGTCAACTCGCCAAATATGGAAAATACTTTACCAATTAGAAGAATATTCCACGTCATATGAGGCTTTCCGTAAAATTTTCAGGGGCTTCGCCAATTGGGTGAAAAATTTACCATGTTTCAAACAAAAGGTTGAGAGAGGACAAAGGTTCATACTTGAGCTTTGAGATAGAGAAATGTTTAAGGAATATCAAACTTGGAATTGTCACTTTTGTACAGGAACTCGAATCCAGGCACGAGAAAGAGCTTAAAGTGAACCAAAAGAGTTCATGTCACTGAATGCGTAATCTCCCACCGTAGGCTCAAATGTCAAAACTGGCCAGTCCTTGTAAAGAACCTGCGCTTGTTTCATGATTAAGTCTACTGCAGAAGGATACTTGATGGGGGAAAATCCATGAGTTCTCAAGACCCTCTTCACAGTAACTTTTATCTTTGATTTGATGTTTTCGTGCTCAACCCAGTCTATTGACAAATTCCTCTTTATAGATTTGACAAGTTCTCTAACTAACTTTTTAAGCTCTTCTTCAGACATTATAAACTCTTTTCCATGCGACAGTGCATCATAAAACGCTAGTTCTTCTTCAGAGAGCCCTAATTTTTCGCCAGCCTTTAAGGAGTCCTTCAGTTCTCTGGCGATTTTGATAAGTTCTTCAATCACTTGAGCAGATTCTATAGCCCGATTATGATATGCTTGTATTGTTCTTTCTAGTCTCTCTCCAAACGATTTGTATCTGACGATGTTTCTTCTTAATCTGATCCTTATTTCATCATTCAGTAGCTTTCTCAGAATCTCGACTTTAAGATTTGGGAACTCCATCCCGCTTACTTCTTTCAAGAATTCTTCGCTCAAGATTGAAATCTCGGGATGTTCAACTCCTCTTTTTGACAATAAGTCGACTATGTCTTCGACCACTACCGATTTTGACACTAATTGCTTGAGGGCAGATTCGACTCGAGGAGCCGGTATGACATAAGCTGGTGATGTTTTAACGATTCTTTCTCTTATCATCTGGAAAAATGCTAGATCATCGCTGATATGAAGAGCCTCTGGATGCGGTGCTACTAAGGCAAACGCTTTGTTCAATTCTGCTACAGCTTTTAGAAATTCTTTTTTTGTTTCATCATCTTTCACGATTTCATTCAGAATCATCTGTGATAAATGTGTCCGTTCTGATGCTGGTAATTCATTCCATTTCGAATAATCAATGCCTGCCAAAAATGACTTGACTTTTTCATACTTTTCTTTTAAAATCGGTAGCGCTTCTTCAGCAGGAATTATCGAATTCCTTATGTCCGCTCTGATTGTATATTGGGCTACTGCTATTTTCAGGGCTTCACCGATTCCTATGTAGTCTACTACTAAACCAGCCGGCTTGTCCTTGAAGACTCTGTTCACTCTGGCAATTGCTTGAATAAGCGTATGTCCCTTCATTGGTTTAGCAACGTACATTGTATGAAGACAAGGATTATCGAAGCCTGTTAACCACATGTCCCTTACGATAACTATTTTTAAGGGGTCGTCAGGATTGACAAACCTCTTTTTTATCTCTTCCTCTTTAGTCTTGCTTCTTATGTGTGGCTGAAACTCTGGTGGGTCATCAGTAGATCCAGTCATGATAACTTTTATGGCGCCTTTTTTGTCGTCATCATTGTGCCATTCTGGTCTTAGCTGTGTCATCTGCCTGTAGAGCTCTACACATATTCTTCTGCTCATACAAGCGACAAGCGCCTTTCCTTCTATTGCTTGCAGTCTCTTTTCGAAATGTTCGAGGATGTCCTTTACTAATGTCTTCAGTACTTCCTCAGAGCCGACAATTTTTTCTAACTTTGTCCATGTTTCTTTAAGTTTCTCTTTTGCCTCTACTTCTTCTGTTTCAGTTATTTCTTCGAATCGTTCATCCAGAAACTCTTTTGCGTGACTTTCTAGACCTAGCCTTATGAACGCGTTCTCATAGATGATTGGTACTATCGCGTTATCCTTCTGTGCTCTCGCCAAATCGTAAATGTGGATATAATCTCCAAACACCTGAAGAGTGGACCTGTCGTCAAGCTCGATGGGCGTTGCCGTAAATCCCATGAACGCAGCATTGGGCAATCCTTCCCGTATGTACTTTGCATACCCTTGAACGAAGTTGTAGTGAGAGCGGTGAGCCTCATCAGCTATGACTATTATGTTTTCTCTTGCTGAGAGAACAGGGAATTTGTCATTTTCTGGCTCAAACTTTTGAACTGTTGAAAATATTATTCCGCCTGCAGGAGTTTTTAATAGCTCTTTCAGATGTGCCACGCTTTCAGCTTGTTTTGGAAAGGGAACTAAATCTCTTGCTGCCTTGAAGTTTTCAAATATTTGGTTATCTAGGTCGTTCCTGTCAGTCAAGACAAGTATGGTTGGGTTATTTAGTTCTGGAATGCTTAGAAGTTTTGCCACACAAAAAACCATTGTAAGAGACTTGCCAGCTCCTTGAGCATGCCAAACAACACCTATCCTTTTATCTTTTGATCTGATAGCTTTAGTTGTTGCTTCAATCGCTATCTTTACTGCATCAAACTGTTGGTGCATGGCAAGTTTTTTAATCCATTTAGAACCGTCAAATTCAAAGGATATGAAATCCCTTACCACTTCAGGCAACACATTTCTATCGAATAGACCTTTTGTTGCAACCTCAAGCGGCATCATGTGTGCTGGAGGCTTTTCGCCTCGGATGGTGCCCCATGGAGAAAATCTTTCCCAAGGACTTGTTATTGTGCCGCATCTAGCCTCATTGCCATCTGATAGAACAATCATTTCATTGTAGTAAAACAAAGAAGGGATTTCTTTTTTGTAGTTTTGGATTTTGTTGTAAGCTTTCATCAGAGTTGCTCTTATGTCGGCTGGGTCTTTCAATTCAATTATAGCTAGCGGTATACCATTCACAAATACAACAATATCAGGTGTTCTCTTGTATTCGCCCTCTACAACTGAAAATTGATTAGCAACAAACCAATCATTATTGTTGAGTTCTTCGTTATCAAATAACTTGACAATTTCTCCGACAACTTCCCCGTTTTCTTTCTTTATCTCTACTCTAACTCCCTCTCTTAGCATCAAGTGAAAATTTCTATTTGCATCTTCCAAGTTGGGAGATACGACGTTGATAAGTCTATGAATTGCTTCGTCTATAGCCTTCTCTGGTAATTTCGGATTTATTCGGGTTAATGATCCTTTAAGCCTTCTAAACAAAAGAACTTGAGAATGAGATTCTCTTTCTGGTCTACTACCACCAGGGCTTATATCTGGACCATAAGCTACTTCATATCCTAGTTCTTTAAACCATTCTAAGGTTGCTTCTTCTAATTCCTTCTCACTAAGCATGTTCACCCCACTCAGAAATAGATTTTTGAATCCTAGCTTTTTCTTCGTTTATTTGATCAAGCTTTTTCATTTGTTCTGGAAGCTCTTTCTCAATATTGATTTTGATTTCACCAGAAAGTAGCTTTGGTAGGAGTGTATCGCGGATCTGAGTAAGAGTAATCGATTCCTGCTCATTCGCTTGTATCAATTCTTCAAACGGTCCTACTATTGAATTAAATTTCTCAACAACACCTTTTCCCGGAAAAACTAACTCAAGAGATTCTAAGTCTGTTTTAGTTAAACAGCCAAAAACGGTTCCTCCACCTTCGTATACTCCCTTCAAGTATTTTTGAAGAGTTTTAAAAAGATAGAACAAAAAACTGTTAGAGCCGAACCTATATCTAAGGGCTGCAAGCCCCCTACCGATGCATGATTTTTCTAAGGTTATATTTAAGTCCCCAATTGGAGCACGCACGCTAATGAGAATATCGCCAGGTTCACCTATCTTTGTAGGAGCACTGCAAAAAACAGAAGGTTTTGGGTGCCTGAATCCAAAATCTTTAACCCCTTGAAAGAATGGTAAGCCTTTCCTCTCTTCATTGTAAGTGGTTGATGGTGGCGACTGCCCCATATTTATCTTACAAATTCTTTCAACTGGATTGTTTCCCATCCTGTAGGTATTTCTTTACCTAATTCTTCATTGTGAAAAAGCTCATCTTTAAAGGGCTCAAAATCAACAAACCAGTTTTTGAAAATCGCTTGTGCTATAGCTTCAAGGGTTTTGTTCATGTTCCAGTTGAGTTCAATTTTTTCGGTCAATTTTGTTAAAATCTGCGAGATTCTTTCTTGTTCTGCAATAGGAGGTAAGCAGAATTCGTAATCCGCAATCTGCTTTGCACTTATATGTGGAATAGCACTTCCTGTTCTAATCGAATCTATGTATCTAATGAATTGTTTGGAGAAGATGACGAAATACAGATAATCCTGCAATAAACCTCTTTTGGCTCTTAAGCATGCAACTCGCTGAACAAGTAGCAAAGGTAGATCGTGTTTTCCTACTTTCACTTTGTTTTGACCTACTTTTGACCCATCCATCCCGAGAAGCACATCGTTTTCTTTAAGCAAATATCCTCTTAGGCTTTCTTCATATTTTGGCCAGTATTTTGTAATATTCCAATTGAAAAAACCTGGAGACAGATTATCTCCTCTTACTAAACGTATTCCTTCAGAATCCGAAAAATACTTACTCTGAAAAGGGAAACCTGTAAGGATATCTACGAAATCTCCGAGCTTGACTTTTATCCAGTCAGAGTTCATATCTAAGTCTACCCAGATTTTTCTTTATTTCTTCCTCCAGGTCTTTTGACTGCTTGAACTGTTCTGCAAGTTTAAATGTTAGTCTTTTCATCTTATCATCAATTGGTTCATCATCTTCTTTCTCTTCAATAACTCCAACATAAGCACCAGGTGTTAGAACGTAGCTGCGTTTTCTTACTTCTTCAAGAGTAACCGATTTGCAGAAACCTTGGACATCTTTGTATCCTTTGCCTCCCCTCCAAGCTCTATAAACATTCGCAATCTGTTGTATCTGTTCATCAGTAATTGTGCTCAATCTTCTAGAAATAGGTTCGAAAAGATTTCTTGCGTCTATGAACAAAATTTCTCTTCTTCTATCTCTAAATCCCTTCTTACTTTCATCTTTATTCTTTGCTAAGAACCACAAACAAGCTGGAATCATTGTAGTGAAAAATAATTTTGGAGGTAATGCAACTACACAATCAACCAAATCTTCTTCAACCATCCTCTTTCTAACTTCTCCATATTTTCCACCACATGACAACGAGCCATTCGCCATAACAAAGCCCGCTCTTCCATCAGGTGCTAGATGGTAAATGTAATGTTGTATCCAAGCGTAGTTGCCTCCATTCTTTGCTGTATCATCTGGAATTCCGTACTTCCATCTGACATCACTTCTTACCCCATCAGCACCCCATTTTGTCATGTTAAAAGGAGGATTGGTGATTATGAAATCGGCCTTAAGATTTGGAAATTTATCATTGAGCAGTGTATCTTCCCGGGCAAGGCTTTCACTAGGAATTCCTCGGATCGCTAAATTCATCTTACCGATGCGCCATGTTGTTTCACTTTTTTCTTGACCGTAAACTGATATCGCATATGGATCTTTTTTGTGAGCCTCAATAAATTTCCAGCTTTGGACAAACATCCCACCGCTGCCAAAAGCTGGATCGTAAACTCTGCCTTCGAAAGGTTCTAAAATTTCGACCAGCACTTTTACTACGCATCTGGGTGTATAGAATTCTCCGCCTTTCTTCCCTTCTGCCTGAGCAAAATTTCCTATGAAATATTCATAAACTCTTCCCAGAATGTCTTTATCCTTATTCTCATCGAACTCAAACCCGACCTTAGAAAAAACGTTTATAAGCTCGCCCAATATTTGAGGAGAGATTGTTGTTCTTGTATAGATTTTTGGCAAGACTCCCCTTAGTTGCTTGGGATTTTCCGTTTCAATAGCACTCATAGCTTCGTCTATCGATTTTCCTATTTCGGGCTGCATCGCATTATTAACTAAAAAATCCCACCTTGCTTCAGGTGGAACAAAGAAAACACCAGTAGCTAGATACTCGTCCTTATCCTCAAGTATTTCTTTTATGACCTCTTCGCTAGCATTTGGAACGTAGTATTCTTCATTCTTTGAATCCTTTACCGCGCTCTCCAACAATCTTCGTCTAAACAAAAACGTGTCAGAGATGTATTTGAGAAAAATAAGCCCTAGGACAACATGTTTGTATTCGGCAGCATCTATTGATCCTCTAAGCCTGTTTGCAGCTTCCCATAATTTATCGACAAAATTTAGTTCAGGACCCCCAGAATTACTCATTTAATCACCATCACCCTTCATTTACATTTACACTTCAATTCATTTAACGTTTCTAATCTTTTCCTTGCCATTTTCTTTCTATCTCTTTGGCTGTCTTCCCGCAATTAGAACATTTCTCTGAAAGGATAGTAATTCCTTCGTCAACTCTTCTCCAAGTAGTTTTGCCACCAGCTGCGGCACTTCTGCTCAATTTTGCAGCCTTAAAGCTTGGTCGATACACGACTAAAATTGTTTCCTGTTCGCAGAAAGGACACGGATACATTAACTTTTGATATGGCAACATAACATCATTTATAAAATTGAATTTCTATCATTAAAAATCTGTTTCTTGTTTGAACTTCATATAATTACATTCATCTAGCATTTTTGGCAATGACTCGACGGTTGCCTGAGAGAATACATTCAATAGCTGGGGCTCCTTAGAATAAATGCGTTCATGATACATTTGCCGAATTTCATTAATCGTTCTCTGTTCTAAAATACCCCTCGCAACTTCTCGCATCGTTTTCATAAATTCAACATAACATTCCTCTGGAGACTCGCTTCTTATTCGATAAGCGGGATGCAGTCGATGATAGTTTCTACTTATTTCATTGTCCCACATCATAAACAATTCTGGATTAATCAAATGAATTGCTTTAGAGGCTCGTGTACTTTCGATAGATTTATGACTCATAAAAGTTTTGAAAATTCTTTTGATTCTGTTAACAATTTCTGGGTTTTTCAAGTCTATTGTTTCGAGTTTCTTATCTTCAAGAACCCCAAAATCATTTCTGGTGTTTCTATAAGCTTCCATTATATCACTTTCTAAACGACGTTTTACTTTTTCAGGTTGTCGTTGAAGGTATACAGCATTCCATGTCAACAATAACACTTCAATTCCTGATAGAATATGATAATCAGAGTTTGGGTTTTCCAAGATTATTTTGCGAGCGACAAGATATATGATATCACGGGGCTCCATTTCATGAAATTTCTCACAGCCTCTTAGCAGCTTACCTGGGCTTTTCATCTCAGAAACAAATCTTCTAACATCAGCTACGTCCAATTGTACCACGTACAGAAGATACGTTGTCAAGAGATTTATAATTTAATCAAGTATACTACTAAATATGGTCAATGAAACCAAACAATATGAGAAGAAAGCAAAGGCTTCTTTAGAAGATTATTTTCAGAATCTTAGAATTAAGGTAGAAGTTGAAAACCAATAGGTTCCTTTTAGAGGAGAAGCAATCAGCAAATACTCGCCTAGAGTTGATGTTGCAGTAGGTCCGTTCGCATACGGAACCAAACAATGCATCGAGGAAATATGATAAGTTGACTAATTCATCATGTGGATTTGTGAACAAACTTATTCACTCATTTCGAGAAAATTCTAAGGATTATACTTTTCAGACAGAAATCCCAACTGATTGTGTGGAACTTAATGGCGTAAATCGAAATGCCAGGTGTTTCATAGCAATAGAAATTGAGAAAAGTGGGACAAGAAAGCACAGACTCGGGGATATAGTTAACGCATGTTCTTTGGGGAGGATAGGTGTTATCATTGTTTGGGATCCTTCGATTCTCAAGTCCTTTCTTAAAATAACAGAATATCTTAGTTTTTTGAAAGGCAGACTAAAGCCAACATACGAAACAAGAAATCTAGTCATTGTTTCAAAAGAACAGTTCATGAAGGCTATAGTTTAGGTGAGAAGTGATGGGCATGGATGATGAAGAAAAACCGCCATGTTTGAAGAGGTACGACAATACGCCATTCTAAGTGAACATCTGATAAGACATCTAGATCCAGAGCCTGAATTTGTTAGAAGATTCGTGGAGGAAGTTATAAGAAGGTTAGTAGCGGAAGGTAGATGGAAAGAAAGTTATGAACAAGGTAAGCCTTGGACAGGGTCCGTAGAAAGAGAAAGATATGTTCTTAGAATTGCAGTTATTCATGCACGTAGTGGTGAACATCTAACAGGCGCTGATCTAGTTTTTGAACTTAAGGATAATAAGATTACACTTGTTCAGTCCAAAAGAGTTGGATCAAACGGAAGATTCGCTTTCAATAGACTGCAACTGTCAAAACTTGCAGAACTAGAAGCTCAGCTCAATTTTAAATCCGATTCCACAGTAATACAAACTTTTCCACAAACACTTTTTTATCCAATCCTGCCTTTTCAGAAGACAGCCTTTTTATCATTTGATAATGATGGGTTCTCTTCAAACTCAAGAGAGGTTCTTTCACATCTCTGAAATCATGTTCACTTTGGGCAACAGAAAAAGTGTCTCTCAGAATGAATTTATCAATATGGGAATTACACAAGAAGAATTCGACAATATGTTCTGGGATTGCAAGATAGGTGCTCCAGATGTTAATGAAGAATTGAAAAGAGACATACTGCATCTTTATTCTCTGGTTACTAACAGAATGGTGGTATGGTTACAAATTGAAGAAAAATTAAGACTAACTTCTAATTTACATCAAATATGATCCCCATTTATTTATGTCAGCTAATAGAATTTCAATAGGATGAGAAGAATGAAAACAGAAAAAAGGTTCTACCCAATCGTAAGGAAATGGCTGGAGAAAAAAGGATACTATTGTGGCGGTTTCATAGAGGACTCTGAAGGGAAACCTATATACTTTCAAGATAAAGGGACTGCAAGATTAAGAATCGATGTTGCGGGAATTAAGAACATTGGTTCATCTGTTCAGGACGAAATTGAAGTGGTAGCAGTTGAAGTTAAGGACGCAGATAATGTACAGTTAAGAGATATCCAAGATGCTCACGTATACTCTCAATATGCGCACAAATGTTACCTTGCAACAACTGGGATTACAGATGAGCAAGACAAGGAAGACGCGCGCAAACTTGGTGTCGGGTTATTAGAAATAAGAAACAAAAATGTTAAGGAAATCCTCAGTGCTCAGATTAAAATGCCGGACTATGCAAAAATGATGCAATTTCTTAACGTGTTGGAAGTTGCCAAGTGTCCTATTTGTGGATGTTTCTACGAAACTTATGTGATAAAAAAAGAGAGATACAAAAGTTTCCATAGGCTGATAAGGCCAAGATATTTCAAAGCTGCTCATGACCATCCAAGAATCGATGTTTTGGAAGTTAAAGAGCTAAGAAAACTTGGAGAAGAGTATAAAACATATCGCTTCATTTGCAGACTATGCATGGAAGGTTACTTTCCTAAAAAACTAACGCGAGGAAGCAAGTAAAACATTCAATGAAAAACTTAAGACTACTTAATACAAGATTCATTTGAGAAGCGAACTAATGTCTCTCCAATTGGATGACTACGAAAGAGCCTTCATAGACAAAAAGAAAGAGTTTTCACCCGACTGCGAGCCGTTGATAATTGACTTGCTAAGACTGTTTGATAACTGCATACGAAAGGATCTGTCACTTGTCGAATCAGCAACTAGGAATGGAGAGGTCAAGAAATTGGTCAATTTCTTTTCAAGGTCGAAGGTCTATGAGCTGTTTTACGAACTGTGGGATAAGCAACTTGGTAACGTAATTGAGAAATTCACATTCGGCAAGAGAAATTTGCTACATATTTTTCTGCCAATCTTTCTTCAGGAAATCGAAGGTCCTTTGAAAATGCAGTTCCTGCTCATCAATTATCTATTAGAATTGGATCAAGGCAGAAAATTCAAATGGTCTGAATATGCCTACAAAACGACGAAACAACGGAAAATACCGAAGTTCATAAAAGAAATAGTAAACGATGGAGTCACGCTTTCAAGTCAATATCCTGAAATAAGAAATATGTACTCGGGACTTATCGTTGACAATAAAATCCATTACATAAACCTCATCCGAAAATGCATAGCACATAGCGATTATACAATTGAAGAACAAGAAAACGATTTGATGGTAACTTTCCTTAGCTCTGAAGGGAACTTGAATTGGACGTTCAAGCAAACATGTGAAATAATGACGATGACTTTTGATTTGATACTAATTCTGCATGTTGCTATTCATCTGGGCATTCGTAGGAAAGAGTTGAAACTTCAGCACTCATGAATCTTGCACGCAGTTTTTAGAAATAGCCATCCAAAGTATCAATTTTCTCATTAGGCGTTGCACGCCAAGCGAGGATTACAATGAAATGGACCGCCAAAATGTGGAATGTTGTTTGAGGGCGCGCACTCGGCACCCATTGGCACTGAATGTAATGAAGGCTACGATCGGGAAGATTCTGTCACTATCACAAATAAAGGCAAATGCCCCACTCTGAGAGAAGAATACTCTGAACCCAAGTCTTGAGACTCTTTTCAAGAAGTAAAACAATTAAATCGCAACTAAGTATAGAGAGAAAGCTTTCGCTACTCTTTAGTAAGTTTCTTCTACTCATCATAATCGCTCTATACCATGATGATCCACGTTTAAACTAAAAGAACTTCGGAAGAATGAAGATGAACATGATGAATACTTCTAAGAGGAGCAGCACTGAAATGAATAACAACTCTGCTCTAAACCTCCTAAAGATGAATGCTAAAGCAGAGACAATCGAGGAAAAAATGGCTGGAACAATTAGAATTCTCAAGAATCCTAATCCTAGTGTCTTTTGTGTAATTACATAAATGGTGAACGTTAAGGACGCTATTGTTGCTCCCGTCGCCATTACACGAAGAGAATTAGCTCCGTTATAATCATCGGGCCTGAGAATTGGATCTGGGTTAGAGGTCTTTTGTTGGGCATAATGGACTGAGAGAAAGATGAAAACCACAAACACTATTGTCACACCTATCACGAAGTGCATAAAATACTCTTCAGGAACTAGCGCATTACCTCCAAACGAAGAGAAACTTCCAAAAAGGAGAACGAAACCAAATACCAAGACTAGAATAAAAATCAGAACATACGAGAGAATAACTTCAATTTTCATTTTGGTCACGTATTCGTCTCTCATACCTTGTTGCCTAAACATAGATGTAAACTGAGCGATTATTTATTTAAGACTAGAGGAAGTACTGAACGTACACATTTCCAGAAGTTATGGGATTCCTTCTGCTTGGATGGTGAAGTGCTCGATTTGGTTTGAAAAATTCAGCAGGCTTAAAAATCGTCTGAAAATCGTCGATTCATGTTTGAATCTCCCATGGGTTACTAAAGCAGCTGCATTTTAAACTGATTATTTTATTGTGCTACAAAGAAACCTCAGAAGATTTTCTCTGCCACCAAAAGTCTTCTTAGGCCGTTGTTCGTTTCAAAAGGCATGACGCTGTGTTAAACTCCTAGCTTTGGTATGTAGGCTAGATAAGCTCTTCTCAGTTCTTGCCTGTCTATGTGGTGGTAGATGTCTATGGCTTCGCCTCTCCTGTCACCTCTAAGTTCCTTAACGTATTCTCTTGGCATGCCATTTCTTAGCAACCATGTGGTGAACCAGTGTCTAAAACAGTGTGGTCCAAAGTGGTCTTCAAGCCTTGGCGATTCTGGGTTGTGGAAGCCCAGGCGCTTGGCGTACTTGACTATAGCTGTATAGAGCCCGTTCCTGTCGAGTCTGTTTAGGCTCTGGTAGCTGACGAACAATGCCTCAGTCTTGGGATTAAGTTTCTCCCTAACCCTAAGCCATCTCCTAAGCACAACTGCACATTCATCATCAAAGAAGATAACTCTGTTGCTTCTCTTAGGGGTGGGCTTTAACGTTATGGAGTAGTCTTCCCAATGAATATCGTCAACATCAAGTTTCAGCAACTCACTTCTTCTTATCCCAGTTTTAGCGAAAAGGACAGTTATGGCTTTGTCTCGTGGGTCCATAACTGAGCCAACAAGCCTACTCATCTCTTCCACGCTTAGAAGTTTTCTTTCAGGGTCTTCATAGCCATCCTTATACTGCCGCAGATACCTCTTTCGGAACGGCAACACTATGTTAGTGCTTACCAGTCTTTCAAAAGCGAGGTAGTCATAAAAGGCTGACAGTGAAGAGAAATAGTTCTCAACGGTCTTGTGTTTTACCTTCCTTTCATATAGGATGTGTTGGAGGAAATCTTTAAGCATGTGTGTATCAGCATCGTCCATCTCCACGCCTCTGTTCAAAAGAAAACCTGCGAATATGAGGAGGCTGGACTTGTATCGCCTCACACTTTCACCAGTCATGCCTCTCAACTTGCAGTCTTTGCAGAAATCTTCAATGAGTTTACCAGGGTCTTGAATTGGTTTTAGGCTCAGCCTTTCCATTTCCAACCCCTTCCCTTATACTCCAGCAATCCGTAGCCCTCCAAGGCTTCAAGTTGCTTACCCACAGCTTTCACCAAGTCGCTGTCTGAAGCGTCGATGTTCAAATGGGCTAGAATCTGCTCCTGAGTGTAGGAGCCACCTTTCCTAAGCAACTCGACAAGGTCTTTATCGAATTTCCTAACTCCTTCAAACGACTCTTCAAGGAAGGGTTGAGTCCTATAGCGCCTAAGCTCATTATCAAGATTCTCCGCAAGCTTCTTCAACAGCCTGTTTTCATTCCTTGCCTTCTTCAACTCTTCTTCAGCATCTCTCAACTTCTTGATAAGCTCAGCCCGGCTCAGATAACTCTCTTCTCCCTCTTCCCTCTGAATCGATTCTTCAACTCTCTCGATGACAAATTTTGAAATGGAGACGCCGCCCTTTTCAGCCCTCTGCTTCCAATCCTCAACCATCTCCAAAGACGGCAAGTAAACGTAGACAGCCCTCTCTTTAATTGTCTCAGTCTTGCGTCCCCTCGGCTCAGATTCCATGAAACGCACCTAACGTAAGAATATGGTCATGGAGATTTAAAGTTTACTAGTAAAATGGTGCGGGGGGTGGGATTTGAACCCTTTGAGAGCTGGCGATGTCTCCCACAACACCCCTCTTTTTCTATCTTCTCAAACGTTCACGCCTTTTCGCTCTTACTCTTACCCCGCGAACCGCGCGCACAAGAGAAGTCGTTATGATTCCTTGTGAATACTGTAAAACTCTGATATATCACCCTTCAGCTGGTGAGCAATTGATTCTTTCTATAGCAACACCTATGTAGTTGCTATTATTCGAGCCTCGCACCTGCTTCAGGTCTTTTGCCTGTAATATAGAAACCGCGTTTTTCAAGCTGCTTTAGTAGTTCAGTAGGTTCTGGGTCCCATTGCCCCCATTTTCGGCAGATGTGCTCAGTCCAGCTATAGTTCTCGAACGTGAATGTCTCCTTTCGCCCACCTTCCAACGGTATCATGTAATTAGCCTCGCGGTAGTAATTCTGAGCCAGATAACCCTCGTCCATCACGCGCATAGCCTCCTTCACAGTCTCATCATCCAGCTCAGGGTATCGGTCCTCAAACAGCGTGAATTTCATCGGATAACGCGGGCGAGGCGGCGGATCCTCATCAGGGTACCCAATGGTCAACTGCACCAGCGGAAACACTCTCGGAGGCAAACTGTATTCTTTCGCAATTTTGTCCGCTCTGCCCAACGCACCACCGAGGAAACAGCTTCCAAGTCCAAGGCTCCTAGCGGCCACAACCATGTTCTCAGCCATGAGCGCAGCGTCCTGAATACCAAACATGAGCAGTTCCAGGTCGTTAGTGGTGATTTTCCAGCTTCGCTTTGCCATGATGAGCTCAAATTTGTGGGAATCTATGCAGATTGTAAACAGAAGCGGCGCGTGAAACTGGTTACGCTTCAAGTTCCGCGAAAGTAAAATGCTGTAGAATTGCGACGCAAACGGCGCTTGTTGCCCCGCCCTCACGATCGTCTCCACAACTTCCTTCGAGGGCATCTCGGGCTTGTACTTTCGAATCGACCTGTGGTCAAGCATTGTATTGACGACTGGGTTTTCTTTCATGGAACTTCTCTCCAGCGTCCTTGAATATGTCGCCTCGGTAGTTAAGCTGTTCGTTTCCACAATCGAAGGAAGAGTCAAACTCCTTAAGATATTAGTGAAACGAGGAGCCAACCTCTATGACCCAGAAACTTTCAAAGACATCATAGCCAAACAACCATGGAGCAACGGCAGAAAAAACAACGCATGCGATGCCTACTCATCTTTCCTAAAAATGGTCGGAGGCAAATGGTAAGCCCCAACCTACCAAACAGTACGTAAATTGCCTTTCATACCAAAAGAAACCGAATTAGACCAACTGATCGCCGGCTGCAGCAAACACATGGCAACCTTCCTACAAACACTCAAAGAAACTGGAGCAAGATGCGGAGAAATCTGGTGGCTAAAATGGGAAGACATCGACTTCGAATCCAACACGATAAGCATAACGCCTGAGAAAAATAGCAACCCACGAGTCACTCACATGAGCAAAACGCTAAGCGCCATGCTCAGCCAACTAGCCAGAAACTATGGCGATCGAGTATTCTCCAACCCAAACATGCCAGTCGACAACCACGTAAGAGGTTTCAACCTCCAACGCAAACGCATTGCCCACAAAACAGGAAACCCAAGACTGCTAAAGATCCACTTCCACACGTTCAGATACTGGAAAGGAACAATACTTTACCACCAAACAAAGGACATGTACTACGTAATGCAAGGACTTGGACACAAAAAAGTCAAGAATACTTTCCTTTACGTCCAACTCGAAGAAGCACTTCCAAGGCGAACAAGACTACATCTCAAAAGTAGCCAAAACCGAAAAAGACATCTGCACACTAATTGAGGCAGGATTCGAATACATCACCGAGTTTGAAGGCGCAAAAATCTTCAGAAAACGAAAGCTCTAACATGGCTAAACCCAAAAATATCTCCACGCGGGGCCCCCGTCAATTTTGCTTATAAAAAGTGCGGGGGGTGGGATTTGAACCCACGAAGGCCTACGCCACAGGGTCCTAAGCCCTGCTCCTTAGACCAGGCTTGGAAACCCCCGCTCTATGGTAGTGACTAAAGAAAAAACTGCATCTGACTTATTTAGGTTTAAGTGCTCCTAACCGAAAACTACTGTTTGCTCTCTCTTGAAAAATCTTTAACCACAGGCTTAATCGCTTTAACCAGGTCTGCCGCCCTCATCTGAATAGAAACTGTGTGCAACCCCGCATTAAAATTCACCATGTCGTTTTCTAACACAGAAGGATCCAAGCACGTGGGGAGTCCAAACAAGTTTCCAAAAGGATGAACTGAACCAACCTCACACCCAGTTATCTTCAACACGTCTCCAGGCGAAGCCAACTGCAATTTCTTAGCGCTCACAACCTTCGCCAACTTCTTGAAATCCATTTTCCTATCGGCAGCAATCAACCCCAGCACAAAATTTCCTTCCTCCGTTCTGAAAACAAGAGCCTTAACACCCGTCTTCAACTCGACTCCCCTGATCATCGCAGCTTCCTCTGAGGTGTAAGCGGGCGCATGCTCCAGAACCTCATAGCTTATGCCATTGCGATCCAACAATTCTTTCACAAGCCTAAACTGGAGAAGCCCCATTTCACATGCAACCCAACTATTCAGTAATTGTTAGAAAATCCGAAACTCTTAACCATTTACCTCTTCAACAATCTCTCAAACTTCTCACGCACTAATCCCTTTCACTCGATACGAATCATTCAGATAGAGGGACTACGTCTACCTTGTGCACACTACTCAACAAAACCCTTTAAACACTTCTCACTCGAAATAATAACCCGTAAACAACCAAAACGCCTCGGTAGCCTAGCTTGGTGGGGCATCGCCTTGGTAAGGCGGTGGTCGCGGGTCCAAATCCCGCCCGAGGCTCCACCAAAGACATGCAAGTTTAAAAGTGATCGAAAGAGGCAACTCATTGACAAACCAAGCCCTTGAACGTTACCTACAAACCACAGACATGCAAAAACTGTTAGAAGAACTAGATGCTCCCAACGCAAGAATGATTCTAAGTGAGATCAAGCATTTCACTCAAAAAGAAGCCGAGAAAAGAGACAAGATTCTTCTGGACTACTTGTGCGACGAAGGCATCAACCTCATCGTGGAATCCATATGCAACCGTTTACTGTCAAAGCCTAAACTGAGAAAAGACGCCCAAATTTTGGATGTAGGCGCTGGATCAGGCAGCTTCACTGTCAGAGTGGCAAATAAACTAAGAAGCAGACTGCTTGAAGCCACTTTTTTTGCCATGGACGCCACGCCAATCATGCTCAGCATGCTAGCCAAAAAGACATCCGAAATTCAGCCCTTCCTCGGCATAGCCGAAAACATCACAAAGAGCGCCAAACTAGCACGAGAACACTTGAGGATTCCCGAGAAATTCGATGCCGTTTTTTCAACTCTCATGCTGCATCACTGTTCAAACGTCGATAGGGTTTTCCAGAGCATGCATGAAGCCCTGAAAAGTCACGGAAAAGTGGTCGTCGTGGACCTTTGCAAACACCCGTTTGAAGAGTTTAGACAGGAGATGGGTGACATCCACCTGGGATTCGAACCCGAACAAATTGAGAAACACGCCAAAAAATGGTTTACTAATGCTTCAGTGAAAAAATTACCTGGAATCTGCTGTTCCAGCTCGGGACGCTGCGCAGAACTCTTCCTTGCTTACATGACTACATGAAGAAAAAACCGCAACAAACAAAAAGCCTCAAACATTTCCTCATATTTATATAGCACTTACGGGAAAAACCAAGATGTTAACGAGGGAACCTCGTGGCAGATTCTGAATGGCTGTATGTTGCTCTGGCGGCTGGGGCTGTCGCAATCGCTGTGGTCTTGCTCTACGCCACGAGGACAGGGAGAAAGAAAGTGAAAGAGCCCAGTGAAAAACCAGCTGTAGAAGCCAGAGAAAGCTGGCTTGCTCGTGCTCTAAAAACTGAGCGCACAATCACCGTTGATGAAGCAAAAAATGCCAAGGACAAGATGAGAACATTAGACCTTGAAAGAGAAGTCCTTAGCTACGCCATCCGTCGACTCTATGAGGCTCAGGCTGAGGGCAAAATCAGCGAGGAAGAGAGGGAACGCCTCTCGCAGTGGTATAAGTCTAGGATGATGGAGGTTCGAGACAATATCTCTCGAAGCGAATCCGTGGTGGCGCTGCACGAACTCGAAACAATGCAGGAAGACTTGGTCAAACTTTTCAGCGACCGCTTCGATGAACTGAGCAATAAGGTTGAGGAACTAAGAACCCAGTTGCAATTGAAACCAGCTGAGGAGGAAGTAACTGTACCGACCGCTCTGGAGCCTGCGCCCGAGTCCGCAACTGAATCGGAGAAGGATAAAAAGAAAGTGCGGAAAAAGGCTGCGCCCGCGCCTCCACGCAAAACAGAAGCTGAGAAAAGAATTGAAGAGATAAAGGCTGAAGTTGAGAAGGTTCTCGAAAGGCTGGGGCAAATCGAAGTTGAAAGCTAAGCGTCAAAGCTCAGACTGGATAGAACAAGCCAAGAAAAGCGCAGCCTTAGAAGCAGTCAAGCATGTAAAAGACGGATTTGTTGTCGGGTTGGGAAGCGGAAGCACCGCTGCCTACGCCATAAAAGAAATCGGCAAACTAATCAGCCAAAAAAGTTGGAAAATTCTGGGTGTTCCAACCTCTCATCAAGCATTCCTGCTAGCAGTTGACTGTGGCATCCCAATCACAACCCTGGAAGAACATCCTAAACTTGACCTAACCATAGACGGCGCAGACCAAATCGACCCCGAACTGAACATGATAAAAGGAATGGGCGGCGCATTAACCCGCGAAAAAATCGTCGCTTCAGCCTCCAAACAAAACGTGATAGTTGCTGACGCAACCAAACTCGTGAAACGACTCGGCACTAATCATCCCGTGCCCGTTGAGGTGCTGCCCTTCGCCACAGCCAGTGTTGCTTCCAGAATTAAAGCGCTTAACGGAAAAGCAGTTTTGAGACAAGACGAAGGTAAAGTTGGCCCCCTTGTTACTGACAACGGCAACTTTATCCTAGACGCAAGATTTGCACGAATCAAAAGTTTGCAGCAGCTCAACACTCAGCTTAAGTTGATTCCGGGCGTGATAGAGACAGGCTTTTTCTTAGGCTTGGTTAGCATTGCTTACATAGGCGGGCCAAGGGGCGTTCAAAAACTGGAAAGAAAGGCTTGAGGTAACCCGTTGTGGTTGCTGCGGCGTATCCGAGGAAGTATGAGGCTCAATGGAAGCTTAAAGATGGCTGGATAATGTTAAAAGTTCTCACTCGATAACATCTCTGGTATTGAAGGCGCCAATCTTTGGGCTTGAACATGAGCAAACTCACGAAGGTTAAGAGTTTCTTCCGAAGAAATGCCAAAAGATTCGTGGTTGCAGCGTTTTTCGCCGCGATTTTTTCTGTGTTAGCTTTTGTTTCTGGAGTAGGGTTCTCTGCAAGCATTGAAATAACATCTTCTCATGTACGTGTTCGAGGTCATTCCTGCCCTGGCGTCCCTCTCCGTGACTGTGCGCTTGCAACTTCAAGTTGTTTTTGCGTTTTGGGTTGGGAGCATGAAGGTATTATTAATGTTACTTTTAATCCTTGGCTTTATCCAGTCAACCATCTACTCGGAGGTGAGGTTTCAATGAACTTCACCCGTCTCTCTAAGCCTTCTGATTCTTCTGGGCAATTAGTGAAGGAAGGTATGCTCTTGCAAACTCTGTTCTCTGAATTTTTGGTGAACCTTCCGTTTTTCTATGCAGTTGGCTTTGTTCTGACCGTGGGTCTAGAAAAAGGCAGTAAGAACCTTTCAAGAATGATGCACTCCATTCCATAATTTTAAATGGTTACACGGAAAATGATATTTTGGGAACTATTTGTCCCATAATAATTATTTCAAGGATGAATCGAGTGGAATTGAGGAGAAAAAGAAAGTTCCTATGGCAAACAGAGTAAAGTTTTTCTTCAAACGGAGCAAGTGGAAGATCTTGTTGTCAGGAGTTGTAAGTGGGGCTTTATTATACGCTTCTTTGGTTCCAAGTCTTGGATACACGGGTATTGTGAAGGCTGATCCAAGCTCGGCTAAAATAAAGGTAAGTGGACATCCGTGTTATGGCTACTTTTTGAACGGGCACATCAATCTATCTTTCAATCCTCTCATGTATCCAATTAGTCATCTGACTGGGACGGGGAGGGTATCAGAAGGCTTTACTGGGTGGAGCGGCTCAACGTACCCTTACGAACAAAGCCCGGTTTCTGCAGCGGTTAGAGTGGAAGAAAACGTCAAGACTGGAACCTTGTTTAGACATGTGGTTGGAAATCTTCCGTACATTGTTTTTGTCGGCTTGGCTGTAACATTCGGAATGGCAAAATTTTTCGAAGAAATGAGAGGTCGTTTTAGAAAATCTAAGCCCAAAAAAGTGATGCTGCATCCATGGTTTAAGAAGAAGACCAAAAATTAGAAATTCCTCTTTTTAGGTTTCTTTTATGTGATTACAAATGAAGCCTAAGACGCTGAGAAGCTTGATATTTCTTTTTTGGATAACCTTTTTCACGTTTACATGGGCGTTTGTTCCGTCTTCCTTTTCGCAAGACTTGCCCTACGAGCCAAAGTCTGAGTTAGCAACGATTTACGTTGACCCGTCAACTGCTACGGGGGCTGTGGGAACTAATATTACCTTTAACTTGAAGATAATGAACGCTTCTGATGTTTTTGCTTGGCAGGTTGGCATGAAATGGAACCTTTCCGTTCTCAAGTTTGTGGAATTAGTTAAGGGAGACTTCTTGAACATACGCGATGAGACCGTCACTGAGGAAATCCCCGATGAGGATGTTGAGATGAGGCTCACTGTCTCCAAGAAGAATGAGTACTTGGGCTCTTTTCTTGTGTATCGCTTGATCGAGGACAAATCTATCCTTCTTGAGGACAAATCTATCCTTCTTATTGGTGAAACCCTGCTGGGAGAAGTTCCAGGGATGTCGGGCAACGGGACATTATGTTCAGTGGTTTTTCAGGTTGTGGCGTCGGGTGAAAGTGAAATAAACGTAGACGCAGAAAACCGAGGAGGATACACTGTTACAGTGGATTCTTCGTTGAATAGGGTAGTCGTCGCAACAAAAAACGGGTTCTTCCGAGAAACAAATTATTCCGAGAATGACGAGAACAACGCCAATGTCGATGTCTTTTTTGCTGGCAAGTCTACTCTTACGAAGTATGTTATGTCTTTTACGAAGACTGCTGGCAATATTCTGCCTGCGTTTGGTCTTGTTACAATAGTCGTTGCCATTGCGCTGTTTCTACTGTCTCTTTTACGTTTATTGAGACTTGTAGCCTTCTGCTTCTCTGCGATTCTCTCTTGACAGTTAACTACTACGCTTTCTCATTTCTCGCATCAGATAACGCTAAATCTGTCTTGTCAACCAAAATAGCTTAGAGTTTAAGAGCCGGGGTAGCCTAGCCTGGTTTGGGCGCCAGACTCATAATCTGGAGAACAATCGGGTGCCAAACGCCCAACTGTCCAGAGGTCGCGGGCTCGAATCCCGCCCCCGGCACCACCAGTTTACTTCTCTATCATGTCATAGGAGACAAATACTTGAAAACGATATCGTTCATGATTGCAGCCCGGTCGTCTTGAATGCCCCACAAACACGAAAATAAACGGTTCCTTAGCGAATTAAGGGCTTCAATAAAGTTCTCAGTTAAGGTGCTGGGTGGTCGAGAATATCTTTGTCTTAAAGGTTCCAAGCATAAAGTTGCTTTCCCTGTTCTTAACAAGGATCTTGCATTTTTTCTTGGGCTATTGTGGGGTGATGGTTGGGTTACGAGTAGGAGGAATTCGCTTCGTTATGGACATTGGAGAATCGGTCTTGTGGAAGATGACGATCTTATAATTTCAACTTTTGATTCTCTCGTCAGGAGAGTGTTCTCCGTAGAGCCGAGTGTCAATTCCCGTGTTGGAAAACATGAAATTTACTTTAACAGCAGGGTGGTCTATGAAATTCTAACCAGAATTTTTTGGTTTTCCTGATGGCGAAAAAGCGGGTAGATTAAGAATGCCTAAAGTTGTTAGAGGTTCAGAGATTTTGACCGCTGCTTTCTTAAAAGGCATTTTCTCAACCGACGGAAAATTTGTAGTTCCTGAAGGTTACCCCAGAACAGGCTTGGACTCTGCAACTAAGGAATTTTTGGACGATATTGAACTTGCCTTGAAACAGCTGGGCTTTAAGCCAAGAAGAAGTGTTTGGCGGAGAAGACAAGGCAATCCGTTGTTCAGTGTTTATCTTAATGGTACACAGCAGACACGGTTGTTCCGGAATAAAATAGGTTTCATAGGAAGTAAAAGACAAATATTGGAGCGATATCTTCATAGTGTAGCCCGGAGCAGCCCGGTCGAGGCTAAAATCTAACTAGCCGCCGAATCTAGTGGTCAAGGATGGCGGGCTCTGGAGTAAGACGGAGATACCCGCTGACGAGAGTTCGAATCTCTCCCGGGCTACCATTGCTTAAGCATGAATTCATACTTTTCTCGTCTTGGGATTCGCGGATTTCTTTGAGCATTTGCTGTTTCAATGCGATATGAAAAAGACAAACGAAAGTCTTATTTGAACAGTTTCAGAACCTTGCCTTGCAAGGATGCGATTTTTATGTTTCACTCTTTTAATGTGCTGAAAATGGGTCCTACGAATTGTTATTTACTAAAATCTTTGGAGGGATATCTATTAATAGACACGTCCTTCCCTGAATGTTTTCAACCGTTCCTAAAAGAGCTCAAAAAGATCAATGTCGATCTATCCGAGATTAAGTACTTACTTTTGACTCATTCGCACGATGACCACGCGGGATTTGCGACTGAACTAAAAGAAAAAACCAACTGCAGAATCATCGCTCACAAAAACTCGACTGAAGCACTCCAAGAAGGGTGCATAATCAATGTGGGTCGGTTTCTTAACAGGCGGGCACATATTACGATGTCGCTTTATAACTGGGTAAAGCGCAGGACCTTTGAGTACCCCTCGATCACTCTTAGTGATGAGGACATTATTATCAGTGGTGATGACGAAAAGATACTGAAGGCAGTAGGAGTTGATGGAAAGATCATCTATACTCCAGGGCATACTGACGATTGCATATCTGTCATATTAACTAACGGCGATGCCTTTGTGAGCGATGCGTGCATGAGTAATCTAGCTTTTCTTCATTACCGACCAATTCAGGTATACCAATTGGGCCTAGTGTTTGAGAGCTGGCAAAGAATCATTGAAAATGGTGCCAGAACTATATATCCCGCTCATGGCAAGCCATTTTCCGTGAAGGAGCTTATCCGTTATAAAGAGATATACGCTCCAGCCCGCGCGTAAAACCCCGCCAATTTTTTCCTCTAGTTAGATCAGTCATCTCTTAATCAGAAATGAGAAATTTAAACGAAATAAGTCACGTATTTCGGTCACCATATAAGATTATCAGCCTTTTTTCAGAAGAATTTAGAAGCATTAGAAACCAGCCCAACAATAAGAGAATTATTGGAGCTAGGAGTTGTATTTCAGAATGCTGGAGAGAAAATTGTTATGAAGGAACTAAAAGTAATCGAAGAAATGGCTTATCGTATTTTACAAGAAGATCCTGACCCTGTAGTTCGTTTTCGCCTCTTACGTGATGTTCTGAAAGTACCGCCTGACACTAACACGCTTATCAATGCTCGGAACGAGATGCTACAGAGCCGATGGATTCAGGAACTCGAAAGCGAACAGAGAGAAGATGGAAGCTGGGGTAGATTCCATTCTGCAATGAAAACCAAAGCCAGGATTGTGACTACAGAAGCCGCGGTTGAGAGGGGATTAGCCTTAGGTTTGGAAGCCTCCCATCCTATCTTTCACGCCACAATAAACTATCTTTCACTTCTGCTCGAGGGAGTAATTGATTTTCCAGACCCTCCAGAGCGAAATAATCGATGGACCACAGGTAAACAACTGTTTACAGCGGCAACTCTGGCTAGAATCTGTCCAACTCTGCCGATACTTGAAAAAACATGGGAGCTATGGGCTACTATCGCGAAGCGCACGTTCAATTCAGGTAAATATGATCCAGAAGCAGAGATACAAGCACACCAGATGTTAACTGGCGCTTCCGTTAAGGGCAGTTACTTGGTGCTTAATAACAGGTATCTATTGGCTCTCCTTGGATCAAGAGCCGCAAAGCTGCCAAAAGCCCTCGAGAACGCCTTAGTTCATTGGGTATGGCACAAAGAGGACGGCGTCGGATACCTGGAAATTCCTTTGTCAAATCCTCCCTGTCGTTTCACACGTGGAATGTTAGATAGACTCTTCACGTCGCTTGAGCTACTTTCTTATTTTCCAAGCTGGCGTAAACTCGCAGACAGCATGATCGGCTGGTTGTGGACACACAGAAATGAGGAAGTGTTCTGGAATTTTGGGTCTCGAGCAAGCATATCAGTGTATTTTCCCCTCTCAGAAAACTGGCGAAAAAAGAAAAACCAGCAGCACGACTGGTCAACACGGGTTCTAGCACTGCTAAGGAACTTCTATGATGCCTCCAGCGATTCTACATAAGTACACGAAACTAAGTAAAAAATCAACACAGAAACCTTCTCTACAATAACCCATTCCCTCCCAACCTTATCCTCCCCTTGAAAATAAAACCAAAAACAAAAACAACAACACAAAAACCAAGCCCTCTTTCATTCGATAGGTTTCATATTTGGAGCCTATTTGGATCCTAATAGAGGGGCTAGGCTAGCCCAGCGCACACACACGCAAAAAAATAATCTCCCACAAACACCACAATCGAATCTCTAAAACAAAAACATCCACAACGTTTACTTGTACCTTTCACGTCTCTTCTTCCGCTTTCTCTTCTCCCTGCGCATCCGTTTCCGCTTAGACTTGCCCTTAATTTTACTCTACCCCAACAGCACGCGTTATAGGCTCAATAAATGAATGTTCACTTTTAAGGTTTACTCGATGGAAGCATGCCGCATCTTCAAATCGTTCTCATTCTTATTCATCCGATACATGAGCTCCACAATCAAACCGTCAAGAAAAACCATGCAATTGTTCTCAAATATGCTTCCCAACGGACTCAAAGGTTCACGCTCACCCAAAATCTGACGGGCAAGATAGTCTTCTTCCCGAGGCCAACCCATCTTTGTCCGCCCCCTAATCAGAACCAACTGATCCGCAGTTTGCCCCAAAGGTGAATCCTTGTAAGACGTTATCGCGATAATCTTAGCTCCAATATCCTTTGCAGCGGCAGTGGCACTCAAAACCAACTTAGTCATACCCGTACCCGAGATGGCAATCACCAAATCGTCTTTGCCAGCCGCCGGCGTTATGGTCTCACCGAGAAAGTACACGTTGAAACCCAAATTCATAAGGCGCAACGCAAAGGCACGTCCCACAAACCCGCTTCGACCCATACCAACCACGAAAATCTTTCTATCCTTAGCCTCAAGAATCATATCAATCATTTTTTCCACCTGATCGGGGTCGAGCTCCTTAATGGCTTTCTCGGCTCCAGCAAGAATCTCGTCTGCAGCTGCCTTCAACCATTTCACGATTCTTCGCCTCTCGTGAAGCGAAATATCTCGTTAAGTGCTAAAAATCTTGCGGTTTACTTCAATGCGGCAACAGCATAGTGAACGTTGGCACAGGAACATACAATCGAACATAGATTACGGTTACCAAAAACAGCAATGAAACGATTGCAAGCACCCAGTCGCCCCTTCTCATCTTCAGAGCATAAAGATTAGTACGCTTCTTCGAGGCGCCCCAACCTCGAGACTCCATGGCTTCAGCGAGTTCCAAGCTTCGACGTATAGAGCTAACAATTAGCGGAATTAAAATGGGAATGTAATTGCGCACTCTCTTCATGAAATTGCCCTTCTCCAGCTCTAAGCCTCGAGCCTTCTGAGCATCCATAATAGTCTGCGCCTCCTCAGCCAAAACAGGAACAAAACGAACAGCGGTAGTGAAGGCAAACGTAAACTCGTAGGGAACACGACTCTGCTCCAACGCCAAGCTGAGATGATCAGGCGACGTGGTTAAGAAGAATATAGAAAACGATTCAACCAAGTCAAGAAAACGAAGAGACATAGCAAAAGCATACTCTGGCGGCGACATAGTTTTGGGAATATTCTCGGGTGAAAGAAACCCGAAAATAAGATTAAAAACGAAGAGGAACGATGCCAAAAACATGGCTCCACGAAGAGAGCGAAGCCACTGACGCTGGACACCTGCCAAAAGCACAAACGGTGTGGGAAGGAAGAAAAGAACCAAAAGAAGAGGCAACTCATTAAACATTATAGCCGCTATGAACGACACTAAGACGTAGAGAAACTTAACCCTCGGGTCTCGACGATGAATCGGCGACGAGACGTGTCTAAATCTAAAGCCCTCCAACACGCTCAACAGTTGCCACCCTCCAAATATTCAAGTAAAGCCTTCGTGGCTTCTGAAACGTCAATCACGTCTGTAGGCAGTCCCAAGTCTGTTAACCCGAGAAAAATCTGGGTTATTTGAGGCGGCACAATAGAAGCCTGCAAGGCGACATCTGGGTCAGTGAGAATTCTCTTGGCATCCCCGTCAGCTACAATCTGCCCCTGCGCCATCAAAACAACACGTGGACTGCACTCGGCAACAAACTCCACATCGTGAGTAACAATCACAACAGTCTTGCCCTGCGCGTTTAGTTGAACGATGAACTGACGAAGAATTTCCTTCTGACGATGGTCCTGCCCTATAGTTGGCTCGTCAAGAATAACCACCTTGGGATTCCAAGCCAAAACAGAGGCTAACGCCACGCGTTTGCGTTCCCCACCGCTCAGCATAAAGGGCGAGGTCTTCCGATACTCTGTCAAGTCAAGCAGGTTAAGCGCCCACGTCACACGCTTCTTCAGAGTGCTCTCTTTGAAGCCAAAGTTTCTCAACGCGAAGGCTATCTCTTCCTCAACAGTCTCACTGAAGAGTTGGTGATCAGGGTTCTGAAAAACAAACCCAACCTTGCGGGCTAAACGAGCGACGCTTATGTCCCTTGTGCTGACACCGTCAACTAAAACTTCCCCCTTAGTCGGCTTGAGCAGTCCGTTGAACTGCTTCACTAGAGTTGTTTTTCCAGCTCCGTTCTGTCCCATTATAGCCAAGAATTCGCCGTTTCGGATGCTTAAGGAGACACCCTTCAACGCTTCGACTCCGGTTGGATAAGTGAAATTAACGTTTTTCACCTCAATCATGCCTTCAGCACCTCTCGCAAGAGTCGAACTGCTTCCTCTGAGCTTGTGGGAACTCTCTCTAACTTTATTCCGTTTTCTCGGAGAATTTGCCACAGTTGAGTTGCTTTTGGAATTCCCACGCCGATTAATCGGGCTGTTTCGGAGTCGAAGATTTCTTTTGGTTTGCCGTTTAGAACGATTCTTCCTTCGTCCATAATGATGACATGGTCTGCGTATTTGGAGGCTAAGTCTAGTCGGTGTTCAACCAATATGACTGTAACGCCCAGTTTCTTGTTGAGTTCGTTTATGACCTCAAAGATTTTCTGTGCTCCTAAGGGGTCGAGGAAAGATGTGGGTTCGTCGAAGACCATGATGTCTGGTTGCATGGCTAGAACACATGCTATTGCTACTCGCTGTTGTTGTCCTCCAGAAAGCTCATGAGGCGCTCTCTCCCCCAACTCCTCTATCCCAGTCATCTGAAGTGCCCAATCAACTCGTTTTCTTATTTCTTCTCGAGGCGTGCCTAGGTTTTCAAGTCCAAAAGCCACGTCTTTCTCCACTGTCAATGCAAAAAGTTGATTCTCCGGATTCTGGAACACGAGTCCAACCCGCTGCGCCATTTCGTAAATGGGGTGCTCCTTCACTTGGAGCCCAGCCACTGTTAATTCGCCTTCGAGTTGTCCAGCGTAGAAATGGGGAATCAAGCCGTTAAAGCAACGGCAAAGCGTGGTTTTGCCGCATCCGCTTGGACCGGTAAGAATCACGAATTCTCCTTTTTCAATTGTTAGCGATACGTCTCTTATAGACGGCTTTATCCCACCCGGATACGTGTAGGTTAGGTTTTTTGTCTCAATGATTAGCATAGATCTGGCATCGCCGCCTTATTCTGGCAAAGAGTCTAGGAGTCATTTAAGAGTAGCTACTCAAAGATGCTTACTTAAATTGCTTCTGAAAGCTCCCTTCTTCGTAAGAGAAATGAGCATATTCACTCTGTGGATGCCAATTTTTCTTTTAGCAGTCGCATGCAGCGTTTTAGGCTGATTTCAATGTCGCCAACTCCATTGACTCCAGCCGAAACAGAGTGTCCGCCTCCCATGCCTTGCAAGTATTCGCCCAAAGGCTTGGCTACGTCTCTGCCCAAGTGCACGCCTGTTTTCTCGTAAAAATCTCGGCTTGCGCGCATGCTCATCTGTATCTTTTCGTCGCGTTGACCGGCTACAACTGCCACGTGTGCTCCCAATGTGATTAGGGCTCGTGCGGCTGAAGCCTGATAGGCGCTGACGTGGGAAAACGCGATGAGCCAATTGTTGATTTTTAAGAGTCTGGTTCTTTTTGATGCTTTAAGTCTTGCTATGCGTTCAGAAGGGTCCATGGGTAGCGACAGCAGCTGCAAGGCTTCTTCGGGTTTTACTCCTGCGTCGATTAGGTTGGCGACAGTCTTGAACGTGGCTGAACTGGCTAGGACGAAGTGTCGAGTGTCGAAGGCGATGCCTAGAAACAGTGCCTTAGCCTCTTCCAACGTGGGCTTAACTTGAGCTTCCGTAAATAGGCGGTACACGATTTCACTGGTGGAAGATGCGTTTTCGTCTGTTAGACTCAGCGTTGCTAGACGTTCGGTTTCTGGGTGACTGGCGTGATGGTCAATGACCACAAAGGCAGCCTTGGAGGCTTTGACTCTTTCACTCCAATCTCCCAACTGTTGAATGGTGTTGGTGTCTAAGAGCACGATGACATCTGCGCTTTCGATGTGAGGCTCAGCTGTTAGTCTGGCTGGTATTGCTCGCATCATGAACTTTGAGAGTCGACTTGGGCCTTGTGCCGCTGCTGTTTCTACTTTTAATGATGGTCGTAGACGTTGAATAAGTTGGGAGAACGAGAACGCTGCACAGACGGCGTCTGGATCGGCGTTGATGTGGCAGAGTAGAACAACGAGTTTGGCGTTTCGTTGGTCTAAGAGCCTTGTTATTTCAGGGATTTGCACGCGAGTTCACTCAAGTATTCCTTTATAGACGCGAACGCTTTTTCTGTGGCTTCTTTCGCCAGTTTTTCAGCGTTGAAATTTTTCATCAGAGGTGACAAGTTGATTTCTACATCGATGTTGACTGTGACTGGTTTTGTTCCTTCTGTGTCTATGGATATGTCGAGAGCTGAGATTTGTCGGGAAGAAACCTTGGATAGAGCGTGTTGTCTTGCGGCTTTTTCTCCTATTTCGCATAGTTTTGCCAGTTGTTCGGGTGTTAACTCGGGAATGCCGATTTCTTCCAAAAAGTGTTTCACCTAGGGTTCAGAGGGTGGGGGTGAAACCGGGTTGAGGTCGCGTTGGAGTTTTGCTTGTAGTTCCTTGGCTTGGTTTCGTAGGCGTTCTTCTTGTTTTCCGAGGACATTGATTCGTGTGTTTAATAGTTCTTTGCGTTCGTTGAGTTCGGTTGTTACCTTGGTTTTTTCGGCTTTGACTAGGAGTGAGCCGATTGATTTGTAGATAACTGCGTTTTCGTCTGTTTTTTCTAGTTCGGTGAGGGCTTGTTCGGTTTCTGTGAGTTCTAGTTCTAGTTGTTGTTTTTGGGTTAGGACTGTTTGTAGGGTTTGTTGTAGTTGTTGTAGTCTGAGTAGTCGTTCTTGTACTTGGGGTGGGAGCTTGGAGATGTCGTTGCTCATGTGCGTGCCTCTTCCTCTTGAGTGTTCTGTTTGGGTATGTTGTGCATTATGGGTTTGGGTTAATTAAGTGTTTATGTTTGCATGTGGTTTCTTGGTGGATGCGATTGAGAATCAATTTTTGCGTGTGTGTGCGCACGGGTGACCTAGCCCCTCTATTTGGATCCTACTAGGCTCCAAATATGAAATCTATTGAATGAAAGGGTATTGAGCTGTAGATGTTTATGTTGTTTGAGTTGTTTTTGATATGTTTTGGCGGTGGGTCTAGGCGGGGGCTAGGAGTGCGCCATACTTGGAGCTCTGCTAACAGAACCAGCCAGCAAATGAACCTTTTTATTCCTTTACCAATTTCAGAAGGTCTCGAGTTCGCCAAACTCTAACTTTTTTCTGCTCAAGAAAATGTTTGTCTTCTGACCATATGCCATCGTTGGGAAAAGACAACGCTAAAGCTACAAATGGAACGTCGTCTCTGTCGATTTTGCCGATGATCTTTTCTGCTTCTCTATATTTCTTCAAAACCCTCTCTGATGGCACAACTTGAACCGAAAATAACAAAACACCCAAAAGCAAGTACACGTTTTCAACACTAAGCCCACTTCTATAAGCGATTTCCTCCACATGCTTCTCTATTTCCTCAATGCCAAACTCAGGCACATAAAATTCGAAAAGGGGGTTCAGCAGCAACCTCCTAACGGTTGACTTCTTCAACAGAGCAGCAAACAAGATACTTGTATCTACGACAAGCTTCACTGCTTCCCGCCTTGAGACTTCAGTTCTCTGTACTTCTTCGCTATTCCAGCCTTAACCTTTTTGTCTAATTCCAATACGTCTTTCTCAGAGAGCAGACTTTCGCTTGTAAGCCTCTCCATCAACTTCAACCTGCGTGCATACTCCCACATGGCTTTACGTGCAATTTCACTCCACTTAATCTCTGGATGACGCCTCATAATATCGTGCAACTCTTCTGGAACAGCAAACGTAACATTGACCATACACATCACCTAAGTAAAATAAGTAAAAACCCTTATTTAAGCAGCACGCACAGATGAATACCTTGCAGACACTTTCACCTACTATCTGACATTGTGTAACTTTTATATTGTTTGAGTTTGTTTTGTTTGTTTTGGCGGTGGGTCTAGGCGGGGGGCTAGGGGTCCCCTGAAAGGCTGCGAAAGCAGTCTTGACCGTAAACCCTCTTCACGACGGGCTGAAGGCTATGGCGAGGCGTCAAAGAGCACTTTCAGCTTCGCGGTCTCTTGCTGTGAGTGTCGGTCCCTCGGGGCTGGCGGTCGTGAGGCGGCTTTCGTAGGGAAGCCGTCATCTGCGTTAGCCAGGTGAACCCGGCCAGGCCCGGGAGGGAGCAACCTAAGCTTGGACGCTTAGCGCTCGGGGGAGAGCCGACATGAGAAAAGGGGCTGACTGAGGCTGGGCGCAAACTGGGCGTCAAACCACGGCGACCCACCGCCTCTTCTAAGCCTTCACTTTTTAAAACATCATTCTTCGTGTAGGAGTCACTTGACGTCTCAGGTTGAACCCCAGAATTACTTTTAAAGAAAAGGGAAGCCTCGCGTTCACTCTAGAACGCATTCAGCACAACTTCGCGTTTCTAAACGAAACCAGAGCCTATCTGGGGGTTTCATCTGGCAAGCTTTTTGTCCAGAGTTTGTTCACAGATTCCAAGTTTTCTATGAACTGTAGCCCCTTGGACGTGGTGCGGTAAATTGTTGCTCCGTGTTTGCCCCGCGTTACCGTTTTGTTCTCTAAAAAGCCCTTATCAACCAACAGGGGCAGGTACTCGTTTATCTGAGAGTAACTTAACTTGGCTCTGTACATTATGTGCGTCTTTATTCTGCCGTGCACAGCGGTCTTCAAGATTTCTGCAACGATGTCGTGTCGGTCCCTTCGCTTGTCCGAGTCCGTCATACTCTCATCTCTCTCTTCCATCTAAAAAGGTGCAAGACTGCCTATTATTTGTATGAGGAAAAATCTTATAGAAAAATCTACCATCTCAAAGTTTTCATAAATATTAGATTTTTAGTTCTTGGAGCATGCGACACAGCTTACAAACCCTGCCAATCGTGGGTTCTCCGCAAAGCTGGCAGTCGCGTAGTTTGGCTTCTTCAGCCATTTTATCCAACGCTGGTCTCATCTTCTCCATAGACCTGAACAAAGTGAACTTTATGCCCGCATGCCTCTCTTCCATGCGATTGAGCATGATGCGCACATCGTTTCTGAGGGCGGTGGAGGCGTATGGACAGGGAACGCCTTGAAACTCGATTTGTTGGAGGTAGGCGTAGAAAGCTATTTCTTTCTCTGGCTCTTCGCAGAGAGGCTTAACCCTTTGAACGAGTTTTGCATGTCCTTGGCAAAGGCTGGGTTTAACACGGGCTATCCGCAGAGCGTCGCCGTGAAACATGTTTAACAAAATTGTTTGAGTCTCATCGTCCAAGTTGTGTGCTGTGGCAAGCTTGTCGACGCCTGCCTCTCGAGCGGCAACGTTTAGTGCTCGTCTTCTAAGCACGCCGCAGTAGGCGCAGGGAGTCAGTCGGTCCTCGCCTCTTCCTCTAGTCTTCTTTTCAATCATTTTTACCAATTCGTCGAGTTTGACGCCGAACAAATCTTTGAAAGAAGTAACCTTGTGTTCCACGCCGAGCTTTTGACAGTTCTTCACCGCGAATTTTAGGGCTTCGTCCCTGTAGCCTCTTATTCCCTCATCAACTGTAACCGCCTGAAGCCAAGCTTTTGGGTAGTCTTTCTCAATTTTAGCCAGAATGTGGAGCAGAGCGACGCTGTCTTTGCCACCCGAAACCGCCACCATAATCTTGTCGTCGCGCTGGAACATTTCATACTCAGCGATGGTTGCTCTAACCTTCGCCTCAATCGAGCCTATGAAACATTTTGTGCAGAGCTTCTCGCCTGAGTAGGCGCGCATATAAATGGCGTTACGGCGTCTGCACAGTGTGCATGTAACCATGTTGGAGTCGCCACAGATTACAATCGGATGAAGCCGAATATCAGAAAACTCAATATGCCGTTGAGGACAAACAAACCCCAGCCGAAGATGTTCAAAGCCAACCTCAACTCACGCTTTCTCTTCTTGACCTTACTGGCTAATGAATAATAGAGCACTTTTTCGCCGTCGAAGGGAAAGGCCGGTAGCATGTTGAAAACGGCTACACTGACTCCTAGCAGGTAGATCCAGAACAACGACCAGAAAAGGTTGATGTTGACGTATTGCCCCAAACCTATCCTGCTTGGTTGATAACTTGCCCAGCTGTACATTATGCCCACCGTGCCCTTTCCTTTCTCGTTGCTTCCGGTGATGATTGTTATGTTCCGCCGCGTATCGCTGTTTAAGACTGTCACGACAAGAGTAACGTTGGGGTTCACAGGCTCCATGTACTTTGCGAATTCAGAGTACGTGCTAATCGGGGTTCCGTTTAGGGCTTGGATAACATCCCACTGTTGAATGTTGGGGTAGGCCTTAACAAGCGGACCGTTGGGCGTCACCTCGTGGATGAGAACACCTGACGGTGGGGCAAACAAGCCGGCCATTAACAGAGTGACGAGCAGACCCGTGAGAAGGTTGACGGATGACCCCGCAGCCAGCATCCTCAACCTAGCGAGCAAGGGAGCCTTCTCAAATTCTTTTTCGTCTGGTTCCACAAAAGCTCCGAAAAACACGAGAACCGCATAGATGCCCGTTGACAAGAGCGGGATTTCTTCCAACCTTGAGACTATTCCATGCGCCAACTCGTGGGTTAGAGCAATGATGCCTACTGCTAGGAAAAAGTAGGGCATCCAGTACAAGCGTATGAACAACACAGGAACTGCAGGCAAGATTGGCGCCACTGGACCGATGGGAAAAATGAAACGCAGCAGATTATTCGCAAGAAAGTAGATGCTAAAAGTCATGAGACCAATAGAAAAAGCTAAGCCGATATTGGAGAAAACAAGCCATAAAGTGCGCCACTTTTTTGCCAGTCTGTCCAAGAAGGAGTTTAAAGCCTTAGACCTGTACATGAAATAGGCTGGTTTCACGTCTAACCCGTGTTTGTCCAAGTGCAATACATAGGCTAGTCCGTAGAGAATTGCCCAGAAAACCGCTACACCCAATAAAAAGGTTGATTCAGGCGTGAGAGTGAAAGCCATGGCGAATCAAGGGTCCTCGAACGTTTCATACAAAACTAACTAAAATAATACTTAAGCATAGTGTTTGCGGAGGACACCAAACATGACAAACATTATCGCACTTATGACGACTGCCACGAAGCAAGAGGCACAAAGAATCGTGCACTTGCTGCTGAACAAACGGCTTATAGCATGCGCCAACATCCTTGGTCCTGAAGAATCACAGTTTTGGTGGCAAGGAAAAACTGAGAAAGCCGAAGAATTCCTAGTCTTGATGAAGTCGGAGGAAAGACTCTTCGAGAAACTCTCTAAAACCATAAAAGAGACGCACAGTTACGAGACTCCTGAAATTTTGGCGGTTCCCATCGTAGAGGGTTGGTCGCCCTACCTAGAATGGCTAAACAAATCGCTTGGTCTAAGCCCGACGGTGAAGCCTTGAAAATGGCGAAGAAACCAGTCAAGCGAGCCGAAAGAATCGAAGTGGTTTACGGTGAAAAGCGCTGGAAACTATTGGATGAACTAAGAGACAAAACCCTAAGGATAATGCGGCTGCTCGAGAAAGCGCATCTATTCTCTATCGTGCATGGGAGCATAGCCAGAGGCGACGTCTCCCCAAACAGCGACATCGACGTGTTCATACCCGACCCGCCGAGTTCGTTTATCATAGAGACAGCGCTTGAGAACGCTGGGCTCGTCATAAACAAGCGCTTAGTGGTTCAAGCCACGCCTTCGTATGCGGTTAAGGGCTACATTGAACTGGAGCCTCAACGTTCCGTGTCCTTTCCTCTCATGAAGCTTCGCCCTACGGAACGCGAGTTTTATCGATTCGGCGGTGAGGCAACCCTACAAACGCTTCAGAGCAACATTCGAGTGGCAGGAGTGGACAGGAGACTGATGCTCATTGAGCCTACTCTTGAAGGGCATGTGGAAAGCACAATAGTTGGCACAGAAGAAACAGTGGCGCACCTTCTCCACATTTCAATCGACACAGTTCTAGACCGCGTGCACGCCCTACTAAGACGAGATGAGGTGGGCAGAACAGGCGTCTTCATCGAACGCGAGCTCGCACCAGACGAAACCTTCGAGATGGTTCTTAAACAACTCGCCGATCAGAACCCAGCGGTGAGACGGCGCCTAAGACTCTTCGGAAAATAGTTACGTGCCTATTCTACTGCGAAACGGAGCAGCGCTGCCACACCGCCCAGTCCTTGCAGTTTGGCTCCAGCCTCGTGTTCGCTGCTGATGACTGTGACTTGTCCGCCCTTGGCTTCCACGCTTCGCATAGTATTCTCTATAGTTGTTCTTTCTTGGTCGGATGCTTCTCTCAGCATCGTGTCAACTACGAGTAATCTTTCTACGGCGCCGTATTCGGTTGCTTGTGCCACTTCACTCTTTCCATAGGTTACGTCCTTAGTGCTTCTGCCCAGCCTTGAGAGCACTTCTTCAACCAAGCGGGTTTCTTCGGCAACACGGATATTCATCAAAGTTTTCATTAAAACTCCAGACCGCAGCGCTTCCTGAATGCCAGCTAAACCTGCACTGTTGACGCCCTTGACGTCTACAACAGCGTCGGCTATCTCCCTGGCTTTTTCACGAACGTATTTGGCAAAGTCACTTTTTATGAATCCGGGTCCCAAAATCACCACATGACTGTGCACACTGGTCCATGTCTCCTGCAACGCTTGAAGGGTTGCCTTGAAGAAGTTTTTCAGGGCTGCTTCTCGCTTCTCGGGTTCCAGTTTGCTTGGAAGGCGTGTGCTCTTCTCAGCTTTTACCTCTATGCCGTATTGTCGTAGGATAGCCACGCAGTATTGTTCGTCGTCTATGGATACCACGGTGACTATTGGCGCCTCAACCTGTGTTGCCCTCTCCAGCCTGTCCACTTGATGCTTCTTCCATTGCGCCTTAACTATCGTCAAGGGTTTGTCTACGACCACGTTTAAGGTGTGATGCGTGCCCTTCCCGCCTATGTCTTCAGGTATATCGCAGATGACCCCGTGCACTCGCAGTCGGTTTAGACTCTTGTCCCAAAAAACCTTCTCGACGCGTACACCGAGAAACACTGAAACCTTCCTGCCCTCTTTTGGGCGAGCGTAGAGTTCATCCACCTTCACTTCTCGTGTGGTTCTGGCGTACACTTGGTCGCCTTGATAAATTATGTTGTAAAGGTGCCACAGGTCGTCTAGACTGTTGGGTACAACCTTCACGAAGCCCTTCTTGAGTTTCATCTCCAGAATCTTCAAGTGTTGGCGTCTTATCTCCTTGTACAGTTGAATTGAGCGGTCACTTTCTCATTGTTGAAAAGCGTTAAAAACGTATTGGCATCTTCTCTTCTTTGGGAGAGGCGTAAGGCATTATGAAAGTTGTTTTTTGGCTCTTAGACGTAAACTACGAGGTTAGAGAGCAAAAGCCCGAGGTTTGGATATGGGGCATAGACGACAAAGGACAACGAACACTCATCATCGACCCAAACTTTCTCACCTACTTCTACCTTGTCATTAAGGAAGGAACGAACCCGCAAAGCATCATTCAAAACATAGAGTCTCGGAAAACATCCGAGTTTCCCTCCATCATCAAGTTGGAAACCTTGGAAAGGAAATACTTTGGCAAGCATGCCAGCGCCGTTAAGGTTGTGTGCCAAGACCCTGAAGTAGTTTCTAAATACGCTAAAACCATGGCAAAAATCGAGGGTGTAAAAGAAAGCCTCGAAGACGACATCAGATACTCTATGCGTTACCTCATCGACAACAACATGTCACCGTGCGGCTGGCACGAAATCGAAGCCGAACAAACAAAAAACATCATGGAAGCACAAGTTGACAAGGTCTACACTGCGAAGTCGTTTCCCAAAAGCGCGGAGAAAACCGAAGTGCCACAACTGCGAGTTCTCGGCTTCTCAACCATAGCCTATAGCCCAAAAGGCGCACCAAAACCAGAGAAAGACCCGGTTGTAATCATTTCGGTTGCTTCCAACACGGGCGAAAAACTACAGTTTGGAGCCAAGAATTCGGACGACAAGCCAGTGCTGGAAGCGTTTGTAAAATATGTTCGCGACTTCGACCCAGACATAATAGTCGGATACGGAACCAACCGACAAGACTGGCCCTACCTCACAGTGCGAGCTAAAAAATTGGGCGTCAAACTCTACGTGGACAGAGCCAACACCGAACCCCACATGAGCGTTTATGGGCATGTTTCAATAACTGGCAGAGCCAACATCGACTTCTTCGACTTCTCCGATGAGTTACCCGAAGTGAAAGTCAAAACCCTGGAAAACGTAGCTGACTTCTTAAACGTGATGCCATTGGAAAAGCGCACACTGATTGAAGAAGTAGACTACCCAACCCACTGGACAGACCCCAAAAAGCGCTCAACTCTGCTCAAGTTTTCCTTGGAAAACGCTCAATCCGTCTTAGGGGTAGCCGACGCCATGCTCAGCTTCGCAATGCAACTTTCCAGCCTAGTCGGTTTGCCACTTGACCATGTCGGAACAGCCGCAGTCGGCTTTAGGGTTGAGTGGTACCTGATGCGAGAAGCCTACAGAATCGGCGAACTGATTCCCAAGCGTGTAGAGCGTCCATACATTCCCTATGTAGGCGCTGTTGTCCTAGCCCCTAAACCCGGAGTGCACGAAAACATCGCTGTCCTCGACTTCAAAGCCATGTACCCAAACATCATGATAACACACAATGTTTCACCTGACACGTATGTTCCGCAGTCTGAGCCTGAACCTTCGAGTGGAGTCAACGTTGCCCCAGAGGTGAAGCATCGTTTCCGTAAGGAACCGCCAGGCTTCTATAAGCAGGTTTTGTCCAGCCTCATAGCGCATAGAGACCAGATTCGCCCAAAGTTGAGTAAGTTAGATCCGGAGAGTCCAGAGTATCGGGTGTTGGATGCTCGTCAGAAGGCTGTGAAGGTCATAACAAACGCTGCATATGGCTACACGGGTTGGATTGGCGCCCGCTGGTACATTAAGCCTGTGGCTGAGGCTGCAACCGCTTGGGGACGACATATAATACTGAATACGATAGAATCTGCCAAAAAAGTTGGTTTAGAAGTGGTCTACAGCGACACAGACAGCGTGTTCGTCAAAAACGAGCCCAGCAAGATTCAAAAGATTTCGGCTGAAGTTGAAAAAACCTTGGGTCTAGAGATAAAGCCAGACGATATATACACGCGAATCTTGTTCACCGAAGCCAAAAAGAAGTATTGCGGCTTGCTGCCCGACGGACGATTAGACATAGTAGGCTTAGAAGTAGTGCGCGGAGACTGGGCGGCTTGCGCCAAAAACGTGCAGCAGAAAGTGCTGGAAATTATTCTGAAGAAGCAAGCGCCAAAGGAGGCGGCTGAATTTGTTCGGCAGTACATTTTAGATTTGAGACAGAAGAAGGTGCCTTACAGAGACCTGATTATCTGGAAGACTCTGACCAAGAAGGTTGAGGAATACGAGGTTAAGGCGCCGCATGTGGAAGCGGCTAAGAGGCTGTTGAAAGAAGGGTATGAACTCTCCAGGGGTGACAAGATAGGCTACGTCATAACGGTTGGCGCTGGCAAACTCTACGAGAAGGCTAAGCCTTACGCTTTAGTCACCTACGATGATGTAGACACGGAATATTATGTGACCAATCAGGTTTTGCCTGCCAGCTCACGCATACTGACCATGTTCGGCATTGCTGAAGACCAATTGTTGCCCAAGGCGGAAGCTAAGCCTAAAACTCTCACTGAGTTTTCCAAAAGCTAACCTTGTCAGCCTTCAACGTCTGCAAACGTCAGTAAATGTATTTTTAAGGGTTGTTTGACAACTTCTGAGACGCGGGCTGCCACCAAGTATTTGACGTTCTTTTCGTTGGCGATGTCGACGAGCCTCTGGGTTATGACTCCGTCGAACACTACAGTGTCTACACCCTCAGTCTGCTGAAGTTTCTCGGCTAAGCCGCTCACGGGTAAGCGTTCGATCTGTTCCATTTTCTCGTTGAACAAAACCGCTTCTAAAGTACCTTCCAATTCCTTTCTGGCTTCAACAATCTGTTTGGGCACCAAGATTTTTCGGCGTTCACGAACCTTCTTGGCTCTGACCTCTTCGATTGGAACCTTGTTCTGAAGGGCAGCGAAGATTTCTCTTGAGGTTAGTTCTTCGACTTCCTTGCCAGGCGGCGCTCTGGTAATGTATTTGACGTCTGTGACCTGCAGCAGTTCTTTGAGGATGAGGTCTCCGCCTCGGTCGCCGTCGAGCAATGCCGTGCATTCTTTCTCCTTCGACAACCTTATAATAGTCTCTGGGACCTTGGCGCCCTCTAAAGCCACAACATTTTGGATGCCGCAGCGCAGAAGGTTGATTACGTCGGCTCTGCCCTCAACGATTATAACTTCCTTGGCGCTTTCAACGTTTGGACCCGCCGACAACTCGTCTGGTCCGTATTTCTCCACTTCAGGAATTCTGAGGGTTTCAGAAACTTCTCGGAAAACCGATTCTGTGCTCGGCATGGATTCGATGGTCCATTCTTGAAGAATGGTCTTAGCTCGGTCGATTATGACTCTTCGTCTGGCATCTCGTATGTCTCCAATCTTTTCCAACGTTACCTTAGCCTCGCATGGCCCCACACGGTTTATGCTCTCTATACTGGCTGCGATTATAGCGGTTGAAACACGGTCTAGACTGGTTGGAATTGTAATGGTTCCAGTTGTCTTGTCTTGTTTAGACTGCAACTCGATTTCTATTCTTCCAATTCGCCCCGACTTCTGGAGTTCTCGCAGGTCGAGTTCCGTGCCGAACAAGCCTTCGGTTTGCCCGAAAACCGCGCCTATCACGTCGGGTTTTTCAACCACACCTTCTATTTCGAATTTGGCGCGGATTACATACTTTACGGTAACCGTTTGTGATGATCCCATTAACATGCACCTCCTAGTGAATTTAGTTATAGGGGATAAGTCCCACATAACGGTGTGTGAACGCGTATTATCGTTCCGAAACCTTCTACTATTTAATCCCGACTATTATAGTTTGCTAATCGCCAATTCTCTTCTTGAGCGTCTCTAGGTAAGCTGGCAAGCCCTCGATGTCTTTTAAGTCGCGTCCAACCAACCCATAGAGCTGGCTCCAAAATGTCAAGTTGGGCTTAATCCTTGTTTTTTCTAAGTGCTGTTTAAGGCGATGTGTCCACTCGACTCCTCGCCTGTCAAAGTCGAGTAAAAGAATAACTTCGCGAACTTTTCGCTGCTCAATTTCCGTGAGTATGTCAAGGAAGGATTTGCCCGATGTCTTCGACGAAACAAAGTTTCCCTCCACATTCAGTTGATGCAATGCGCCGACGTCTTTTTGACCTTCCACAACGATGAGGGTTCCTTTCGCTGCTTCCGTTGATAGTTTGTTCAAGAGTTGAAGAATTTTTTCGGTTCGATTCTTCAGTTTGTCCGACACATTCTCTTACCTTGTCACTTGCACTTTTCTTAGGATTTCTAAGCTTTCTCTTGCCTCTTTGTTGATCTCAAAATATTTTCTCACAGGCGCCAATATTCGGACAAGTTCCTCAGCCACTGCTTTCTTCAAGTCCAATGGGTGCAATTTTCCCGCCTTGTAGGCGTTTTCAAGTTCCTCATAACTGCTGAACTCCACCGTCCCACCGAATCTTGCGGGTCTTTCCACAGTGAAAGTCTCAAGCTCTCTAAATACTATGTACTTGCAGATTTCAATTACTGGGTTGAACTCAACTGTTCTCTCTGGGCAGAAGGCGTTTCCTATCTTCGTTCTAATCTCATCTGGATGGTCATGGATGAACACGCATGTTTCAGGCATGCTCTTGGACATCTTCGCTGAGGCTAAGGCTTCTCGTTCCTTGCCCTTCGGAACTGGCCAGATGACGGGTTTCACTAAGCCCTGAAGAAGATGGTGATGCACACAAACGGGTTTCCAGAACCCCAGTTTCTCTCCGAGTTCTCTGGCAACCACGTTTGCTTTTCGTTGGTCGATGCCCAATTGACAGATTTTGACTTTTAGGTGGAAGATGTCGGCAACCTGCATGGGCGTGTACATGAAGTCTGAGACATAGTGGGCTTCCGTTTCACTTCTCCCAGCGATTTCAAGCGTTCTCCTTGTTCGTGTGATCGTGAGGTTTTTGGCTACGCGTATTGTTTTTGCCCAGTAGTCTATGTCGTCGTAGAGTTCGTCTGAGTAAATAAACTCCACTTTGCTTTCTGGAACGCCTAGAGATATCCAAGAGTGTCTGAAGTGGTCAGCTGCTTTTCTTATGAGCACCATGTCTCCGCCCAATTTGTTGTTGAGCCAAGCGTGCCACGTTGACAAATACGCCTTGTACCTGATTCCTGCCTCAACAAAATCCTTTATCTTGTAGGCGCAGATGACGCCTGTTCCTAGGTGCACAAGACCTGACGGTTCCCAACCGTTGTAGGCGATTGGATGCTCCTCGGTCTCCAAGAGTTGCCGCAGGTCTTTAGGCGTCAAAACCTCTTCAGTCGGCGCTCTGCTAATCAAGTCAATCTTTGTCTCAATGTCCAAACTCCTACACATCCCATTAGCGTTCTCTATTGTTTCAGCAGAGATTAACTTAAAAGTTCTTGTTGTTGTCGCGGGCGCTGTTTCCCGCGTAACTAACACTCGACTTCATTGCTGGAGCTAAGGCGCTCCTCTCTGCGGAGTTCTCTCTGACGCGGGAATTTGAAGCGCCCGCGCCCACCGTGTCTCATGTCTGGGTAAACCCTTCGTCACGAGCAGGGATAGTCTGAGACTATCCGCTTCGGTTGGGTCCGTCTGCATGAGCCCTCACGTGGAGGTTCCGGTGGGATGGCTCACAAAAGGTCATCGCTAAAAGATAACAATGGTGAGCAAAGAGATAAATTTTCTTGAAAGGCTTAAGCGCTATTGGCTAAAGAGGTTGGCATTTGGGGCATATGAAACTGCTTGTTGAGCCTGTTTTGATTTTCTGTATCGTTGTCTTGCATGTTGGGCAAGGCTTGCCTGGTTTGTATGCTATTTTGAACTGTTCCATGGTGTATCTGCCTTTGTTGCCGTAGAAGTCTTTCTCATAGGCTAAGCCGCCCATCTCAACGCTTTCTTTCAACACGGATATCATTGACTTGTAGAGGGCTTTAACTTCGGTGTTTGTTAGCGATGAAATCTGGCGTTTAGGATGCACCTTTGCATTGAAAAGAATGTCCTGAATGTACACGTTGCCGATGCCCGCTATGTTCTTCTGGTCGAGCAAGAAAGATTTGATGTTGCCCCGCTTCTTGTCAAGCAACTCTTTGAAGTAGTCCAAAGTAAACTCCTTGCCCAAGGGATTTATGCCCAGTTTTCCAGCTAACTTGTGTTCCCCGAGCTTGTTTGCCTGCATGAGATGCAGGTAACAGAACCACCAGACGCGTATGGTGAAGCCGGTCTTGTCGTCTAAGGTAAATTTAATTTGATACTTATCGGGCAGTTTGTCGTCCAGTTTGAAGCGTATTACATCGGCGCCCATCCCTGGATTAAAAAGTAAAACATTGTTTAAACCGAGCTTGATGAAAAGCCACTTGCCCCTGCTCTCAACAGATTTGATGGTTTTTCCAACAACAGCCTTCTTAAACTGTTCGTAAGGCATGTTCAAGCATTTTGGATTAGCCACTTCAACTCCTGAAATAGGTTTTCCCACGATTTCTTTCGTCATCTGTCGGCTCAGGACAGTTAACTCAGGCAACTCCATATAACCACACTCTTTAAAGTCTCTGTAACGTTACTCGGCAGAGTTACAGTGTTTAATCGTTAAAGAATTTTCTGCAAGTCCATTTGTTCGAAGGCTGGGGTAAACCCCATTTTGCCATACAATTTAAGGGCTGAAGTGTTTGTTTGTGGTGTTCCAACAAGAGAATAGCTACAGCCGTGCTTTCTGAAACAACTGAAAATGTTAGCAGTTAAGGACTTGGCGATTCCTTTCCTTCGGAATTCTGGGAAAACGCCCAATTCTCCGATTACGCCATGAGGTGGGCGGTATCTTGATTTTGGTGGCATAAAGGCAATGATGAATCCTGCAGCTTGGTCCTTGAGCTTTGCAACCAGCCAACATTCGGGTGGGGAAACACCCATTCTACCAGCTTTTACGGCTTTGAGCACTTTCAGCACGTTTTCACGGTTTGATATGTACGGGTCGCTCTGGTGCACTGCTCTGTCTCGGGGTGTCGACAAGTAGGCTCTCTGGGTGAAATCGGCAAAATCTTCGAGTGAGAAGTCACTGCCATCAACAATTTGAACATTTGTAGTGGCGGGAAGATTTGTACTAACCCTGCATAAGTCAGCGAGCAACAAGACGCCGCTCGGGCGCTCCTTCACAAAACCACCTTTTTGAAAAAGCCTTAAGTGCCAACTCGCTCTTTTGAGCTTGCCAAAAGGAAATTTCAGTATGCACCTTACCTTTGGTACACGGCTTTTGCGTAGCCGTGAGAAAGCCTCTTCTAACATTGCTTCTCCGACTCCACTATCACTGTGCTTAGGAGCGACGGCGGGTTCCCATCTTCCAACCGTGCCAACTTGGTTTGCAACGGTTACTCCTAAAACACCAGTAGTTTCCTGTTTTGGTACAGGCTTAGCGACAAGGAAGATGTTGTTAGGTTTCTGCCATGCCAGCTTAATGTCTTCGACTATCTCTTCTGGGTGGTAATCAAAGAGTCTACGTTCTTTATACCATGGCATGTCTCGCATGAATTTTTTCCATGACTCTAAAAACTCTTCAGCCGAGTCTGCTTCACGAACTACAACATTCATTCATATCTACACATTTCAAGTTAGTTTTCTCATTTTCTTACAGTTCGTACACGAATATTAAGTCGTTCCACCTCGGAATTCCAAACCTTGCTTTCTCGCCCTTGTAAACGTCCCTTACATACAATATTTTGCCGCCCAACATGTAATTGGCAACGATGGCTGGCAAGTTGTCGTTTTCGTGGGAAACGTACAGTTTTTTCACGTTGTTCTCTCTGGCTATCTGTTTCAACTTCTCTATCATGGCTGAGAACAAGCCTACACCCTGAAACTTTGGGTGAATAGCCATTTCCCAAAACTGAATGCTCATGTCTTCTTCAGGGTCAATGGTAAACACGAAGTCTAAATAACCAGCATGTTCCCCCTCAACGTAAACAGCCATGGTTTTTACATTGTATTCCTTGTGACCATAAACATATCCTGAATAGGGCTTCCACTCCTTCTCCAAGTCTATTTTTTCGGGCGGTGGGCAACCCGTCAAGTCTTCTAAAGCCTCAAAAATGGTTCTCTCTTTAGGGTCTTGTTTCATCTTATCAAGGACCTTGATTTCAATTTTTAAACGACTTGGCTTTGCTAAGTGCTTCTTGCTGACTGGCACGAACCTGGCGCATTGGCAGCACAAATATTTGCCATCCACAGCGCACTTGTACTGCGCTATTTTGCCACAACTCTCGCATTTAGGTATCTCCATAGTGAATTCACCTCTGATTTATGAAATATCTTCGATGTCTATTTCGAAGGCTACGGCTGGGTTTTTGAGTTGCCAGTTGTTGAGCACTTGTGGATGAATCTCGCCTAACAAGCCTATGCTTTTGCGTTTGGTGTAGAGTGCCGCTGTTCTACCTTCTAAGAAGCTTGAGTGCCTGTCTTCGTGCATTTTGTAGTTTTTGACGCCGAGGTTGAGGAGCAGCGCTTCTAGGCTGGACTTGATTTCTGTGAAGTTGGCGTTTGAATGGGTGGAGACGCAGGCGAGCTTCAGCACATCCTTGGTTCCAGTTTCGGCTTTTGGGTCGAAAACCACGGCGTATCCGACCTCGAAGATTTTCTGCGGATACTCCACATGCGTGTTGTGGCTGAGAAACTCTAGGAGGCTTGGTAGAAGCCAATCGCGGAGGCAAGTCAGAGTTGTCATCCTCGGATTGGCGACTTCCACGACCTTCTTGGGCTTCATCGACATTTTTTGTTGAAGACTGTCAGGATTCGTCATCATGAAGGTTAAGACTTCTTGATAGCCTAAGCCAACCATTATTTCTCGGACGAGGTCGCAGAACTGAGTTCTCTGTGTTGTGCCTCCTGAAACTGGCAAACGTTGCCACCTTGGCTTGATTTTGTTGTATCCATAGGCTATGGCGATGTCTTCAATGATATCCACTGGATGCATTATGTCGATTCGGTAACATGGAATCACTACAGCTAAGCTGTGTTCCTTCGTTTTTCTTAGTCCGTACCTGGCTTTTTGAATCAATTCTGGCAAATCGTCTTCGGTGAGCCTAAAGCCCAAAACCTTGTTGATGTTTTCTAAATCTATTTGCATGATCTTGGTCTCAAGCTGCGGCGTAATGACTTTCTTCTTGTGTCCGTAAGGATAATGAATGTCGACAGAGTAGATTTTTCCACCTCTGTCCGCTAAGGATACCGCAACCATGTTTAAGGTGTTTAAAACCGTCTCATGTGAAGTCCCAGTTACCTCAATTAGCACGTTCCTTGTGTCTTCAGTTATTCTGCCTAGGTCGTTAGAGTTAATGATTGGTGGAAAAGAGAGCACGTTGCCTTTTGAATCAGAGAGAAGGGGCCAAACCGCATGCTCCTTGACAATGTGCCCATACTCTAACCCTCTCGGATGCTTTTCCAAGATTTCGTTCAACGTCATTCTTTCAGTGAAGTCTAATGGCACGAAGCTGATTTCGTCTGGTTTTGCCACACCATAGTTTAAGGGTGGAGAAATTAAGTCGAAGTTGTAGAGTCCGATGGATGTTCTGCGTCTGTTTCTTCCATAAGTCTGATCCAGTTTATCTTGTAAACGCATGGCTTGTCGGATGATTATATCGGTGAGTTCAACATCCTTAACGACCCCACAGGCTATGAATGGGCGTATGTCTCTCAACTTCGAACTCACCTTAACCTTGACGCCTGAGTGGGCAACCATCGCGTAGTTTTTCAGTCCCTTTTCTATACCGAGGAACCCTCGCAAGGCTTTAGCTAAACCTTCAACACCCCACAAGTCGGCTCGGTTGCTGTCCTTTATTTCAATGCTCAGCTCTTGCTCGTTTAGCTGTTTAACTTCGCCCTTTACATACGCAAGCAGGTCGTCTAGCTGCTCTCTGTCTTGGGGCAATTTTATGCCAAGCATGTTTTGAAAATCTTTATAGTCTAATTCAATTGTGGGCATAGCTATGCCAGCTCCTTGTACCTAATCCAGTCCAAATCTTGCGCAAACAAATACCGTATGTCGTCGATTTTAGCTTTCATCATGAACAAACGGTCGACGCCTAAACCCCAAGCAAGCACAGGCATCTTTATGCCTAATGGCTGTGTTACCTCTGGTCGAAAGATGCCTGAGCCGCCGAACTCTAACCAACCGTAACCCTTTTTGTAAGCAACCAACTCGACGCTGGGTTCAGTGAATGGGAAATAGTCTGGTCTAAACTTCACCTTGTCAGCGCCTGCAATGTCTTTGGCAAACCTTTCAAGCACGCCCAACAGGTCGCGGAGGGTCAAGTCTTTGTCCACAATTATTCCCTCAACTTGGTTGAACTCGCTCAGATGAATCTTGTCGACAACGTCTGGGCGGTAGCAGCGTGCAATGGCGAAGTATTTCCCTAGAATCTCAAGGTCTTTGCTGAGAAGGGTTCGCACGCTGAGGGCTGTTCCGTGTGCTCGTAGTATTAGGCGTCGAGTTTCGTTTGTTGAGAAGCGGTATCGCCATCCGGTTGAGCCTGTTTTCCATCCGTTTTCATGCGTTTTCTTCACGTTTTGAAGCACAGACTCGAGGTTGGTGGGAAGGCTTCCGTACTGTGGTGATTTAATCAGGTAGACGCCGAAGATTTCTCTTGCAGGATGGTCTTGAGGCGTGTACAAGCCGTCGAAGTTGAAGAAGCATGATTCCACCATTGGTCCAATCATTTCCTTAAAGCCAAGGGCAACCAATTTTTCTTTTAATTCATCAAGGAACCTAGCATAAGGATGCTTCTTTCCAGGCCATGTCGCAACAACTGGCGCTTCAAGATTGTATTTGCGCAGTTTGACTTGTCGCCACTTTCCTGAGACAATAAGTTCTGGTGTGAGTTGACTCACTTCTTCAGCAATTCGCAAGCCCTTTTCAACCAGCTCCCGCCCAGTTTGGGTCAACTGGATTATTCTTGTGGTTTTGTCTTTGATTTCCAAGAGTTTGCGACTTTTCAAAACTGAAACAGCCGACTGTAGGTCGCTTTTCGATTCTTCAACAATTAAGGGACCTTTTTCAAATAGCTGGGAAAGCAGCATTTCATCCGAGCCTTCGAGTGGTTTGCAGACGGCTTCTAAAACTCGTCCTTTTTCCTTAACTGTTGCCCAACCCTTGCGCTGAAGCCATCCTAAAGCTATAGGCAAAAACTCCTTTTCAAGAACGGTGTCTAGCACAACTTTTTCAATGCGAGCTGTTCCACCGAGTTTTTCCAAGGATTTTATTAGACGGCGTTCGGGCAAACCAGCTTGAGCGTGTTGTTTTCCCTCTTCTGTTAGAGTGACAACTCTCTGCTTCTGTTCTTGCAAGGTTACGAGTTTCTTTTCCTTCAATGATAGCGCTGCTCTCATAACCGCGGAGTCAGCTAAGCCGCTGGTCTCAACTATTTGTTCAACGCTTCCTCTGCCAACCAGATTTTGTAGGGCATGCAGTGTCTTTTGCTCGTTTTCTCTCAATTCAACCATTCAATTCTTCTCTCCGAAGGTTTGATTCAGCAACCGTGACTGTTAGAGGTTGATAACGCAGTATAGTGTAAAGGCTACATCGTATAGAAGTTTCTACAGCTCCACGATGCCCAAACCTAAACAACGAAGAAAGTAAAAGCCAGCTTATGGAAATTGGCAGGGCATCACTACACCAACGCAGAAAGAAAATAGGAACATTGATTATTTATACGTTATGTCTTCTTCTGTCGCATTCATTGTTATTGTTTCAAGAATCTGGGATATTTTTCGTTAAACTCGGATAACCTTTGGTTGATTAATGAGTTTATGAGATCGTTTAATATGGGAGACAGCCAGAGAGTGCCAGTCATCCCTGTGCTTTCGAACATTTTTATCTTGTTTCTTTTTCTCCAAAACAGCGTCTGTTTTACAAAGGTGGTGTAATCTTTGCTTCCAAACACATAAATCCATTCTGGATTGAACCTAGTAACAATCGAGTCACATATCAAAGGGAGCGTGTTTTTCCAATAACTTGTGGTCAGTGGGATGTTGCTTTTTTGTCCGATAGTCGAATTGAATGTAGCTTGATATTTTTTAGCCCTTTCTAATGCGTGGATTATGCCAAAACCACCTGACAGAAAAAACCACTCAATGTCATTGCTAGAAAGCAATCTTGATCTTATCCTTTCATAGTTGAATTTCCTTAAATCTTTGTAAGCTTTTCCCGCATTTACGTACAAGTCGAAGGCATACGTTACCTTAGTTCCAGCATCAACTCGTGAATTTTGGAATACCTTTTTTCTGTTTATGTCAAGTTGTGAGATTAAGTTGGGGTTTTCCAAATAATATGGCGGCTCTACAATTTTAGAATTTTCACTAATAGGGATTGAATCGTCTTTACTTGCAGAACAAGAAGTTATTATCAATACTACCATTTTATCGCTTCCAAACAACTTTCCGTTTCCTTACAATATTCTTTTTGGGCACACTGAGTTAAGTGGACAGTTTCCACAATGTGGCTGTGTAGGCGCACACCATTTCTTACCTATCATCCACGTAGGCGAGTCCAGTGCTCCAAGATACTCAGGGTTGAGTCTTCGTGCAGCTTTCAAAGCTTCAGTTTCATTAGCTTCCGAAATAAAGCCAAGCCTACTAAAAACTCGAACAATGTGCACATCAGGTTTCACATCCATCGTTCTGTGATCAAGGTCTGAGAATTGGACTCCGAAATACCTTTCTAACAAAAGCACAATCATTGAGGAAATGCCAGGTCCGACCCCATAGATCCTCTGGAATATTGCTTTCACATAACTCGCCGTCTTGTTCTTCCATATTTTAGTCACATCTCCGTCATATTCGTGTAAAACAATTTTCGACAACTCTTTTACCGTTCGTGGAGCGTCAGTTACATACCTAGGTTTTGCTGGCAAGCTTCGGAATATTCTTTCCAAATCCTCATTTGACTTATTTACAAATTGACGTGGACTTACGTCTCCCAGTTGCTTTTGTAAATAATAAGGCATGGTCCAGATTATCTCTGCCTTAGTTCCTCTGTCAAGCACTGCGGCGAGAGCAAAGGCAAATGGGTTTTCTTCTATGAGAAGTGCTGCTTTCTCGTGGAGCGCTGGAAAAAGCTCTCTTGGGCGAATTTGCTTTCCGAACTCCAGTAGATGTACGACTCTTAGGTCTTTGCTCATTTTTCTCTCTCCCACTAACTTAAGATAAAGCATTAGAAGAATGGTTGAAACTTAGGTTTAAGAATTATTCGACGTCTAGGATTTCCTTTGCTTTGTCGATGTATTGGCGTCTTTTTCGTTGGTGTTCTTTGACGAAGTCTGTTACGATTTCTATGAGGCGTTGTTTGTCTTCGCCGCACAGGATTTTGCCGCCCTTGCACTCGTAATTGTAGAGTTTAGCCACGTCTTCGTCTCGTTCAAAGAAATGAAACAGATACAAGTCGTAGATGGGGCAGATGTCTGGGTTTGCACCCAATCTGCGCTGTTCCTCGGTGGTGGGGCGCCCGCCCGTAAAGGCGTTTGAAATCTTCTTGGCTATGACTTCGGGATTCTCTTGCAACGTAAAATAGGTCATGGGGTCACGCTTGCTCATCTTAGGCGAGCCGTCTAAGCCTTTAATCAGTTTGTGATAGGTCGAGGAAGGCGGAATAAACCTGTACTTGCTGCGGAACTTGAAGGCTAGGTCTCGGGTTAGGCGCAGATGAGGGTCCTGGTCTACTCCAACTGGCACAACCGTGGGCTTTGGTCCGCCGAAGTCCTTAAGTTGAGGGAGAAGGATGTCTCCTGCCTGTATAAGCGACGAAAGGTACAAGCCCATGTGGCGTTCTCCGTAGATGGCCTTCATCGTAGCCAGTGTTACGGCTCTTCCGAACGTTATGGCTAAGTCTTTGACCCTCTGCTCCTTCGACTGCTGATAAATGTACCCTTTCTCAGGGTCAAACCCAAGCGCAAGCAAGTCTGCAACGTTACCCACGGCGTATTTTGGGCTTCGTTCAAAAGGTATCCTGTTGTCTTCGTAGGCTTCCACATCGGCGATGCAGTAGAAAGCTGTTCCACCATGCTGTTGAAAGTAGATGACTTCACGCGCTGTTTGCAGAGTGCCCAGATGAAACTCCATCGTGGGCTTTATGCCGCTCATAACCGCGAATTCGTCGTGATTCTTCATGGCGTGCAAGACTCGTTCAAAGTCTCTGTGCCCAAAAATCACGCCTCTCCTCATGGCAGCACCGGGGTTGGGCATTTCTGGCAGCAGTGGCTTAAACGGTTGGATTCCAAACTCTTCGTAAAGGCGCTCGTAGTCTTCGATAACGGTTGTTCCAAAGGGGTCCAGTTTAGTTTTGCTGTGCAGGTCTGTTGACATTTTTCAACGCTTCCTTTTTTTATAACTTGAACTTGATTGTACAGAATGAGTAGAAAAACCTATTCTTGACTTAGAAACAAATTCGATGGCGACTGCTAAAAAACCGCTAGTATTCTTGGGCGGAGTTAACGCCAGTCCAAGGCAGTCACCAAACAAGAGTAAGATGTTCCTCCATTACTTAAGGGTTATTGACGACAAATCTTAATACACATCCTTTTCAACTCTCCAACTCAAGGAGGCAAGCTTGTTGGAAAAAGAGAAAGTTGAAGTTGACTTAGACATGGCTTATCGACTTCTGCATCCTAGGCACACCGTCTTGGTCACTTGCCATGGTAAGAAACGCAGGGCAAACATCATCACCTTGGCTTGGTCGATGCCCACTTCCCACGACCCTCCCATGGTCGTCTTAAGCATCGCGCCCAAGCGTCTTTCACATCGGATGATTGAGGAAACAGGCGAGTTTGTTGTCAATGTTCCAACCATGGAAATCGTTAAGCAGACCTTGTTCTGCGGTAGGATTTCAGGAGTCGAATGCGACAAGTTTAAGGAGACATCCTTGACAGCAGCACCAGCCAAGAAAGTTCGGTCACCAATCATACGAGAATGCGTGGCTCATCTAGAGTGCAAGCTTGTCCAAACAATACTAACTGGAGACCACACGCTCTTCGTTGGTGAAGTTTTGGCAGCTTACGTCAACAAGGGAGTTTTCAAAAAGACTTTCAAAGTAAGAAAGGTTAAGCCCATTTTTCACATGGGAGGCGACAGTTTCGTGACATGCACCTCTAGAGTTGTGTCGCTGCCACGTCCAAGACTGAAAAAGAAGCGTTGAAGGATGCAAGTTTTTTAACCTCTTTACCAATCATACAAGAGTTTGTGCTGGTGATAGACGACGCTTCCTGAAGAAGTTCTGCACAAGTATAAGCGTGCAGGAAAAATCGCGGCTGAAGTTCGAGAGTACATAAGGCGAACCGTGTCCGAAGGCATGCCCATAATTGACATCTGTGAAAAAACTGAGTCACTGATAAGAGAAAAAGGTGGCAAACCCGCTTTTCCATGCAACGTATCTGTAAATGAAGTTGCTGCACATTACACGTCTTCCCCTGGAGATAAGCAAACGATTCCGCCCAATTCGGTGGTGAAAGTTGACATAGGCGTTCACGTGGACGGCTATATCGCTGACACAGCGGTTACTGTGTGTTTCAACTCCGAATACGACGTTCTGATGCACACAGCTGAGGAGGCGCTGAAGGCTGGGATAAAGCTGCTTCGCCCAGGGCTGCCCATCTCCAGATTCGGCTCGCTCATCGAGAAAACCATTAAGACTCGAGGATGCAAACCAGTTTCAAACCTGACCGGGCATCAGCTTGGGCGTTACGTTGTGCACGCCGGGAAGTCCTTGCCCAACGTCGCTCACCTCTCATTAGCAAAGGTGATTGTTGGAGAAATCTACGCACTGGAGCCTTTCGTAACGGTTGCCGAAGCTGCGGGCAGAGTTGGACACGGACATGAAGCGCACATTTTCCGCTTTTTAAAGCACAAGTCTCTAAAGACTGAGTACGCGAGGCAACTTCTTGACTACATTTTTAAGAATTTTCAAACCTTGCCTTTCACTGAACGTTGGCTACAAAAAATCATGCCCCCAGACCGTTATAGGGCAGCTTTTGCTGAACTCTTGTCTTCGAAGGCGTTGATGTCTTATCCAGTTTTTGTCGAGGTGAGCGGTAAGCCTGTGGCTCAGGCTGAGCATACGGTGCTTGTGACAGAAGATGGCTGTCGTGTGCTAACGTGAAGTTAGACTAACTGTAGCCCGTTTCCTTGGCTCTTTCTTTTTCCTTAACCTCGCGGAAGATGGAGCCGATTGCCATGGTTTTTTCGTTGCATTTTGGGCATTGGTCTTCTGTGCGCTTGAACACGTAGTCGCCGCGTTGAAAGTCTCGGACGTTTTTGAACCCGCATTTTTGGCACTCCAGCGTGGTGTTTAAGGGCTGCATTTCCATGCCCAGTTTAAGCATTCGTCTTCTTGTTTGGAGCCATAAGTAGGCTGATATTATTAGGGTGGTTACTCCCATGGTTAGGAAGAGGCTTCCACTGGTAGAATCGTTTTTTGAGTAGGCGTCGATTCCCTCGTAGATTGATGCAAGCGACAACACGAGTGTTATCATTATGATGGCGAGGAAGAATGGAGAAATCCTTCTTGCCATGGGCATTGTTGCTTCCAGTTTTTTCACCTACTGTCCTATTCCGATGGTGTTGCCTATTCCCGCGATGATGATGGAATCGCCTTCCTTGGTTCGCTCCTTGATTAAACGCTTGATTCTGTCGATAACGCCGTCGACGGCGTCGAAGATTTCTTTTCGCATTGGTGAAACGGCGTCTCCCACGTCCTCTTTTATTACTATGGCGTTGATTGGCACCTTGTATTTGAGGGCCGTCTCCTCAACCTTGTACTTGTCTACTTCTGGTCCACCGATAGCAACGCCTATTCCTTCAGCCACCTCGCCTGTTTTTTCACCCTCAAGCTTTCCCGCGGCGTCTATCACTATTGCCAAGCTGATTTTTCCCTCGTTTTGTTCAAGGATTTGTTTTATGGCTTCGCCTGGTTTACCCACGTTTCCTCCTGGTCCTTCCGCCTTTAAGACGTAGGCTGTTCGTCCCTCGATAGGGACTTTGGCTACGACCACGTCCTTCTCAACCTTGGTCTTCTCGTAGTCGCGCATGAGTTTGGCGGCGACTAGGGCGCCGGCGCCGTCGCCTATTGGTTGCCCCAGCTGGAATGCTTTTAGGGCGCTGGAGAATGCTTCAGCTTCCTTCATGATTAGGGGTAGAACCATTTGAACCTGCATTATGATATAGAGGCTGAGGGTTTTCTTCCCCAGCAGGTAGAAGTGTCGAATTATCTTGTAGATTATGTTCAAGGCAAGCGCGGCTTCAAGCGTGTTCTCCAGGTTGTTGATCTGGGTTTCGTCTGCTTGGGGCGCCATTAGCTTGACGTCGTCTTTGAAACGGATGTCTCGAACATCTAACAGGTGTTCCAGTCGCCAGATGATGCCTGAAGGGTCGAGGTCAACTGGTGTGATGGCAAAATACTCGAGGAAACGGTCTACCAGCGCGGTTGGGTCGAACTGAGGCTTTCCAATCTCGTTTATGGCTGACACAGCCATTTTCCGTCCTTCGTCTCGAAGCATTTTGAGTTTAAAAAGCGAGCCTTCAACCTCTCTTATCATTATGTACATTTGAATGCGCTGTCCGTAGAACATGAAGACCACGAAAATGCCTAGGAAGACTATTTGGAGAACCCAGCTGAAAACGTTGTCTTGACCGGGCAGTAGTTGAGCGATTTGTTGAGTGGTTAGCATTATCATCTCCATGACAACTGCACTTTCTTGGTAATAAGTCTTGAGGATTCTCCGTCTACATTCTGTTTTTGGATGTTGAAAGACGCTGAATAGGAATTAAAAGGTTTCGTGGTTTCCAGCAATATTGTTTAGCGCTTTACAGTGGGGCAGCCAGCTTTCCCGACTTCGCGTGGCCGAAGACCACACTACCACCGGAAACGGAGCGCGGTTTAACTGCCGAGTTCGGAATGAGATCGGGTGGGTCCCGCGCCCTATGGCCGGCAACCCCAATATGCACGAATAGAATAAGCAAATATAGTTTTCGCTTAAACCCGAAAAACGAGAATAATGGTTAAATTTTTGAACATGCCTTGTCTTGACTAATGGCTAGACGATGGTGGGGTCGTAGTCTAGCCAGGTATGACGACGGGCTCCAGAAGCAAACAACGGGTTTGCGGACTCGCCCAGGCGAGAATGAAGAAGTTCTGGAGCGGTCAAAACCAGGAGAAACCCGTAGGAACAGCGCCTCAAAACGCTGTTTCGGGTAGAGGTCGTCGGTTCAACTCCGACCGGCCCCACCAACTTCACAGCCTCTCAGTCGTTGCTATTAAGAATCTTGTTCAGTCACAAATGATTGAAAAGTTGTTTTGTGGTGGAGCTGCCCGAATTCACCGCTCTAGAGCTTAATAGGTACCGTGTGCGATGCTGCCTCTGGAAGCAGTTCGTGTTTTAATTCTTCCTTTAAGGCTTGGCTTAAAACCTTCAACTGATGGTCTTCCATGTCTTGAGTGACGTATATTCTAGCTGGCTGTGACAGGGCTTCCCTTGTTAAGACCACTTCAGGGTTAACGCCTAAGGCTCCAACGTATACTGTGGACCTTGAGGTCGTAGATTCTGTCAGTATTGAGTTTCAACAAGCCCGCTTTAAAATAGGGGGCAAATTAGAAGGCGGGGTGGCATGATGAGAGGTATCTTTGATGGCGCGGAACAGATCTAGGCATAAAAAAGGGAGTCGCCCTTATTTTTATTCACTGGGCTTTTATTCACTTGGTTTCTCTTCGGCGGGTGCTGGTGCCTCGGCTGGCGCAGCCTTCTCCTCTAAAGCCTTCATCTCTTCCTCAAGTCTGGCTATCTCAGCCTCTAAAATGGAGGTATACGAACCGATTATGCGGAGCCAAGTCGCCCTAATCGCCGCTATATCTGCTAGTAGGCGGGCTTTCTCCTCCTCCAATGCCTTGACCTTTTCCTCAAGCTCAGCCTTCTTCTTGGCAGCTTCCACAACAATCTCCTCTAGCACTTTAATATCTTGCCCAATCCCTTTAATGTTTATCTTCTTCCTGTCAGGGCCCTGAAACTTTTTTCCAGTTCACACACTTCTAACGACTTTCCTTCTAATATCCCTCTAGAACGCACTCATGACCTCTCCGATCTAGTAGGGACTAAGCCATGAACATACGCAGGTATTCTGCAAAACAGAAAGAAAGGTTGAAAGAAAACGTCAATTAATGTATGTATTCAGTTCTAGAATGGTGGGGCTGCCCGGATTTGGACCGGGGTCAAGAGAGCCCAATTGGAGAGCCTTATTTGTCTCCTAGCCTAGACCATGCTAGCCGACAGCCCCAACCTACATTTGTTCCTTTGAGTAAAAGACACGAGGCATCTAAATAAAACTTCAGTTGTTTTGGCAAAGCTTATTTTTCCCAACCCAATAAGACATTGCGGTGCTTGGCCTAGCATGAAATTTTCTTTTGTCAGTCCAGCCCCCACCTCGGACACTCCTAGCATGGTCCATTCAGCTTGGCCTCCCTTAGGCATACTATATTGCGCTGGCATCTTAATGAGGGAAGGCTTAGAGGTTTCTGTGTTCGACCAAGCCATCAAAGGCGCCACAATCAAACAAACGCTTGACTGGGTGAAGAAGGAAGACCCCGAGATCGTGGGTTTCTCGGTTTGCGGCAGTTCAGCCCGTGAAGCCTTCAAGGTTGCCGAAGAGGTGAAAAGAGACAACCCTAACATCACTGTTGTTTTGGGCAACTATCACGCCACCTTCAACGCCGAAAGGATTCTAAAAAAATACCCCGCAGTGGACGTTATTGTTCGAGGCGAAGGAGAATTCACAAGCCTTGACTTAACCAAGTGCTTGGCGGAGGGGAAAAACCTCAAAGAAGTCGACGGCATAAGCTTCAGAAACAACGGAGAAATCGTGTCCACCCCGGACAGACCGTTGATCAAAGACATAGATGCCCTGCCGATTCCAGACCGCCGTTTGTTGGGCGCTGAATACACCTCTCTCATCTACGGCGTGCGGGCCGCCACCAAAAGATTCACAACCATAGTTTCTTCGCGCGGCTGCCCGTTTCAATGCGGTTTTTGCGGGTGCAGAAAATTCGCTAGGGGAGTTTGGAGACATCGGTCGGTTGAAAGCATTATGAAGGAACTCGAATACCTGAAGAGTGAAGGGTATGAACAGTTTCTGTTTGTAGATGACAACTTTACTATAAACACCAAACGCGTTGTAAAACTCTGCCACAAAATGAGAAAAGAGAAGTTGAATTTCGAATGGTTCTGCGATTCAAGAGTAGACCATGTGAGCTACGACATGTTTAGAGAGATGGTGAAGGCTGGCTGCAAAATCCTGTATTTTGGAGTCGAGAGCGCCAATCAAAGAATCCTAAACTACTACAAGAAAGGGATAACCCCAAATCAATCGCGAGCAGCGGTGAAAAAGGCTAGAAAGGCAGGCGTAGACGTGATTGTGGGTTCATTTATTGTTGGTGCTCCCGACGAAACTAAGAAGGAAGTTGAGAACACACTTCGGTTTGTCCACGAGTTAGACATTGATGTGCCTCAACTAAACATATTGGGCGCTTTTACGGGCACTGACCTATGGAGAGAGATGATTTCAAAGGGCTGGATAGATGAAGAAACCATGTGGGAGACAGGCGCCTACGTTGCCGATATCTCGCCACACGCCGTGCCCTTCAATGAACTACGCCAAATGGTTCTGGAATATTTTAAGGGCTTCTACCTTCGAAGTGAAACGTTGACAAGAGAGTTTCTGAGAACGTTTAAGAGCTCCTACCGAATCGGAGGCTTGATTAAAAACTTACCAAGATTGAGTGAAATCGCGGAAAGCGTGCAACGGGGAATTAGACTCGAATGAACCTTAATGGTTTCCCTGAGATTTTTTGACGAAGCACTGCACAACCTTTGCGCATGTGGCGCATTCATCGGGGATTTCTGTTTTCTCGTCTAGGGCTTTAAGGTAACCAAAGTAGTGCTTGCAGTTGGCAGGAGCGATGTCAACGGGCTTGCTCGTTGCCTCTATAGAGATCACGCCGCCGCTTGTTTTGTCAACCGACAAGTCTAACTTGAGGTGACAGTGGGGGCATGCGTAGTAGGTTTCTCGTATGACTTTGGTTGTGTCGGTTAACACTAAGGGCTTTTCAAATCTTTTTCTACACTGGCTGTAAGGGCAGTGCAATGCTCCTGAGTTGCGGGGCTCTGTCAGTATGCTCACCAACGATATTACTTTAATATGCCTAAATATTACTAATAAATACATGAATCCAAAACCAAATAAACATTTTCGTATCATTGTGCAACAAAAATACAGTATCCTCGGGCAGAAGCAAAGACAAAACATTTAGCATGTGATGAAAATAGGTGGAGCCCCGGGCGGGATTCGAACCCGCGACCTACAGCTCTCTTGTTAGCCTTAAGTACAAGGCTGTTGCTTTTGCCGCTGGTTTCTCTAGCCGCTGAGCTATCGGGGCTTGTTATTCATCTTCAGATGTATCGTGGCATTTAAAATTTGATGCTTTTCTGTGGCGGTTAATGGTGTTAGGAAACGCGAAACTGCACACAGTAATGAAAATTATAAATTGTAATCAGCCTAAAGATGGCTTGAGAAAAGAGATTATTTGATGGAGCTTATGTTTATTTCAAGGTTTGAATGAGCATGAGTAGACTCAGCGTTTATGTACGTTTGATGCGTCCTGTAAATTGCTTAATGATGGGCTTCGCCGTCGTAGTCGGTGCGACACTAGCCAGCGCTAATGTTGTAGGCGTTTTTTGGCCAAGCATCATCTTCGGATTCTTAACTGGTTTCTTGCTGACCGCTGCATCCATGGCGATAAACGACTACTACGACAGAGAAATCGATGCCATAAACGAGCCTAATCGCCCAATTCCAAGCGGCGCAATCAAGCCGAGCGAAGCCTTGGGTTTCGCTTTCATCCTTACACTGCTAGGTTTTGCAGCCGCATACTTAACCAACCCAACCAACATTCTCGTTTTCACAACCGCCTTAATCTCCTGGATAATCGTAGTAACATACGTTACGGTTGGAAAGCGCACAGGGCTTCTCGGCAATTTTCTCGTAAGTCTCTGTGTGGCAATACCGTTCATTTACAGTAGCCTAGCAGTCACCAGCACAATTGAGTTAAACGTTTTGATCTTCGCTTCCATGGCTTTTCTCTCAAACACGGGCAGAGAGATAACCAAGGGAATCGTGGACGTCCAAGGCGACAAAACCCAAAATATAAAAACCTTAGCCGTGCGTTTCGGAGAGAAAAAAGCCGCAGCTGCAGCCGCATTCTTTTATCTTTCAGCGGTTTTCTTGAGTCCCCTACCCTGGTTTCTAGACATTGTTTCCTTCTGGTTTCTTCCCCTAGTGGCCATAACCGACTTCGGTCTCGCCACTTCTTCATTCATTCTTCTCAAGGACTATTCAAGAGAAATCGCAAGAAAAGTCAAGAAAATGGTTCTCCTATGGTTCATCATTGGACTAGCAGCGTTCGTTGTCGGCGCCTTAACGTAAACATCATTACCAGTCAAATCAGATTCCAAGCATCCCAATGCAGAATCTCCCAACAAATCACCCATAACAACATAGAAAGTGTTAAGAAACCACCCTAAACCCAACTCAAAAAGAGCCCAAAACAACAACCCCAACCAAAACAGAACCCAAAACACAAACAGAACACCACGGATAGCACACAAAAAATTTTTCTCAAACTCAGACTAACAGTACAACCTAAAACTGCAGCATTATGTTGTTTTCTGGAATATTGTTCTAGTGGAAACACTGCTTTTAGCCTCTGCCCCTCTCCTACTCCTATAGACAAATCTTACAGAACAAGCTTAGCGAGGATTAAAAATGAGCAAATTCTGGAACGAAGACCCCCGCAGACGCCGAGACCGCCTCTACATCATGGCAGAAATACTCGAAATAACACTGGAAGGCGCCCTCAAAACCCAAGTTATGTACAAGGCAAACCTGAGCTTCGCCCAACTAAACGAGTACCTACGCCTTCTACTCGACTTGAAACTCCTCGAACTCACCGGAAACACTCAAAGAGACATCTACAAGACAACTTCCAAGGGCGTCCGCTACTTAGAGAGCTACAGAAAGATACGAAACTTACTCAAAAAAGAAGAAGAAAGCGGCAACCCAAGAAACGGAAACTCCTCCGTCTTCCTGGTCAAACGTGGCTCTCAAGTAATCTGCAAGGGACCATTCTAAACAAGAACGGGCTTTCCTAGCATCAATTCAACTGCTAAATCTTGCTATCACCGTTTATGACAAGAGCTTTGCAGTGACACCGTCGAACTTCACTATTTTTACTTCGCCAGTCTTGACGTTCTGAAACTTCACCTTGTATATCGGGGTGTAAATGACGGCGCGATCCGTAACTTCAAAGAGTTCATACACAATCCTCTTGATTTCTTGAGGTCTCTTAACAATCTTGCTTCGAATAATATCGATTTCTTCGTTAGGAAGGATCTCGAGTTTCTTGGTGCTCTCAATCTCGGCTAAAAGTTTTTTCGACTGCTCCTCGGATGGTGCAGAAGGAATACGCTTCGGAGAGACTTCTCTGCCGTCAGCCGAGAGAACAAGATAAGCCTTGGCTTGATTGACTAGTCGTTCTTCCCCCTCGATTCTGACCACCTTGCCCGGGGGTTCGGTTGAAGCCTCAGGTTTGAAGGTGTGGTTGAAGAGGATGACTTCTTGGGCTTTCTCGTCTACTCTCACAGTGTAGATGCGTCTTCGGTAATAGTCTATGGTGTATCTTCCATCCACGATCACGAATGCTTCGTAGTCTTTTTCAAACGAAACTTGCTGTATTTGGTCAGGGTTGGGTTTTAAAAAACCGAATTTCACGAACAGACGGTCCTTGACCTTCTCTGTGGCAAGTTTGATAACGGTGGGGTCGATCAGAGTTTTGTAAACTATGATTTTTCTTTCGGCTATTTTTTCGGGTGGAGATTCAGCGATTTTTTCTCTTGAAGAGGATGGGGTAACAACTGCTTGAGTTGCGCTCATTCATTTACACCCAAGCTTGAAAAGCGAGGGTTTGTTAATTAATGATTTATGAATCTTGACTCCATGTTTTTATGTTTCACCCACAATTATTGATTAAATCGTATAAGTGCAATCAGAGGCTGATTCAATCATGAGTAAAGAACAGCGGCTCGTTATCACTGTTAAGGAAATCCGTGGAAAATGCCCAGTCCACAAGGTAGGAGACAGAATCGTTGTAGAGGCTCCAAGAATAGTCTGTGCCGAGACTGATGCGCTCTGCGTTCATGCTTTGGGTTCTATGCTTTCGATGGTAATCGCCTTGTCTAAGGGTGTAAGCTTCCAAGACTTAGGCTTGGCTCACAAAAAGGGAAGGGTTGGCTACGTTCAATGCCTTGACCCAGGAGAGCCCTACACCCCAGGGGGAACGGTTATCTTTGAAATAAGGCGGGAACCGTAAGGTAAGTCTTTTATTTGAAAATCACATGATTAGGTAAGACAAAATGGGTGATGGGACATGATATCTCCCCTGCTTGAGTTTGTACGTTTCATCATTAATCTCATTGTGTTAACTGTAGTTCTCTACGTGGCAGGTTACATTGTTGTAGGCAAGAAGCGAGCTCAGTTTTTAGACGCGTTCGTCATAGCCCTCTTAGGAACAGTCATAAGCACTTTCTTCATGGTTTTCCTCACTGAAATCCCCCTCCTCAAGTTTGATGGAAGAAAACTCACGATGGGAGCGGGTCTCGGTTTGATACTTTCTTTCCTTAGTTACTTGCTCTTAATCAGGCACTATTATGAAACTGGCTGGTTCGGCGCCCTTGCCGTGGCCATTGTGGCAGTAGTGGTGTTTGTTGTTTTTACCGCCATTTTGGCGGCTCTTTTGTTGATTCCGTTTCTACTTTTCATATAGGTATCGAGACTTCATAAAAGACTAGTATCAAGGCTGTGATACAGCCAAGATATGAAAATGGGAAAGAAACGGACTGCAGTACTTGGCTTTGTCCTCTTGTTTTTCTTACTCTTAGCCTATGTTGAGAACACATCGTTCTTTGTGTACATAAGAGACAGCTTCACAAACCCTCCGTTGGCCGTGTTGCTTGTTTTCATCCACAACGTGCTGGCAATATCTCTAATCATATTAGCCATGGCGTTCTACGTTGAGATTGTCTTGACCTTCATGCCCAAGAGAAGAATCGAGTACGTTGTGCTCCAGAACCCAACGGTTTTCGCCATGGTTTTTACGATTATGATTTTAGCTATAAGCATTTTTAGAGCCAGCACGCTGATGAGGGGCGAGGTCTACATCGGAAGCTTGGCTCTTGTAATCTTGGTAAGTGCTCCAAACGCACTCGTCGAGGGTTACGGAATATTTCAAGCCATCAAAAAGACCTTGTCCAAAAACTTGACAATACGAGGCTTAGGAGCAATCTACTTTATCTTCTTCTTAGCCGCAGCCGTTGAGGTAGGGTTTATTCAGCTGTTGCTCTGGATTTCCAGCAAATAACTAAGTCGAAAGCGTTCTTTGGAAAAGCTTTTGTTGAACAACCCTTGCAATTAAACTCAAAAATGAAGGGTGAGGTTTACTGAAAACCGCGCTATTGGTCATTGACATGATTAACGACTTCGTGACCGGCGTGTTCAAGAGTAAGCGCGCTGTCAAAATAATTCCTAACATCAAGAAACTGCTCAAATTCGCACGAAAACAAGGAATCCCCGTGATATATGTTACCGACGCCCATCTGCCCACCGTTGACCACGAATTTGAAGTTTGGGGACCCCACGCCCAAAGGGGTTCATGGGGCGCAGAAATCGTCGACGAGTTGAAGCCCGAGAAAGATGATTTTCGGGTTTTGAAGCGGAAGTACAGTGCCTTTCAAGGAACCGATTTGGAGATGCTCTTGCACAAGCTTAAAATCGATACATTGATTCTAACAGGCGTAGTTACAGACATCTGTATTCAGCACACAGCCGCAGATGCCTTCTACAGAGGATACCAAATAATAGTTCCCAAAGACTGTGTCGAAGCAGTAGACCAGCCAACCCAAGACGCCGCAATAAGATTTTTGATAAAAGCCTACGGAAGCAAAATCACTACTACAAGAGAACTGATAAAGAAGAAATGGACGTAAGAGGGAAGACGGAAAACGACAAAACCCGACTTTGATTTTGTAAACGAGGACAACATGAGCCTCTTAACTGATTTATATGAGTTAACGATGTGCGCTAGTTACTTTGACAACAAGCGAAATGAACTGGCTACTTTTGACTTGTTTATACGCAAACTGCCGCCTAACAGGTCTTATTTTGTTTTTGCTGGTCTGGAACAGGTCTTGCTCTATCTAAAGAACATAAGGTTCAATGCAGAACAAATCAACTACTTGAGAAAGCAAGGGTTTAAACAAGATTTCCTCAATTACTTAAAAGGCTTCAAATTCAGCGGAGAGGTTTGGGCGGTTCCAGAAGGAACAATAGTCTTTCCAAACGAGCCCCTAATACGAGTAACCGCACCCATAATCGAGGCTCAGTTAATCGAATCCTTCCTCCTGAACACTGTTAACCTCCAAACCATGATTGCAACAAAAGCATCAAGAGTAGTAAACGCAGCCCAAGGCAGACCCATAATCGAATTCGGTCTACGCAGAACCCATGGCACAGACGCTGGAATGAAAGCCGCAAGATGCAGCTACATAGCAGGATGCAACGGAACTTCCAGCGTGCTGGCAGGCATGAAATACGGCATTCCAATATTTGGAACCATGGCGCATTCTTTTGTAATGTTCTTCGACAAGGAAATAGAAGCCTTCAGAGCCTTTGCCAAAACATTCCCAAAGAAATCCACGCTGTTGATTGACACCTTTGACGACATCAAAGGCGCAGAAAAAGCGACGATTGTAGCAAAAGAACTAGAGAAGAAAAGGTTCAAGTTGAGTGGCGTAAGAATCGACAGTGGAGATTTGGCGGAGATAAGCAAAAAGGTAAGAGCATTATTAGACGAAAAAGGCTTAAACTACGTCCAAATTTTTGCGAGCGGCGATCTAGACGAGTACAAGGTTGAGGCGCTACTGAGAAAAGGAGCACAGATAGATTCTTTCGGCGTCGGGACCCGAATGAGCACTTCGGAGGACAAGCCCTACGTGGACATCATCTACAAACTAAGTGAAAAAATGAGTAAGAAAGGCAAATTCGTGCCCACGATGAAACTCAGCAAAGGCAAGGTTACTCTTCCCGGAAGAAAGCAAGTGTTCCGAGTTAAAGACAGCAAAGGCAATTTCGTCAAGGACATTATTGCCTTGGACGGTGAAAGAATTGAGGGCGAGCCACTACTGGTCAACGTACTGAAGAAAGGCGAAATAACTTACAATCACCCCACGCTTGACGCGATTAGAGAAAGAGCCTTACAAAACCTTTCAAGGCTTCCCGAAAAATATAAGAGACTAAAAACTGCGCCTCGATATCCAGTTGACTCAAGTCCATGTTTGAAAAAACTAATAAACGAATTGACCAATGAATTGAAGAGAATTGAAGTGGAAAGCCTAGCTTAAGATTCAAAATTAGCCATAACTAGGATTTCTTTCATGACAAGTTTTTCTGCGTGATAAAGCGGGTGAGCCGAGCAGAAGTCCACGCCTTCTAAGAATTTTTGTTTATTCCATGTGGGACGCTGGGCGTCTTTAGTTGCTGGCAACCACATAAGGTGTATCTTAAAGCGTTGCCCTGCATGTTTTGATTTATGCCTCACCCAGAATGAGTCAATAGACTGGAACCCTAATTTTTCCATCTGCTCCTTCAAAAGCCATCCACAAGGCTTTTCTAAGCCTATCGTGGCAAAACCCGCCGCATTCTTCTCGCTTTCCATCATGTTTTTTAACAGTTGTTTTCCAAGGTTGTGTCCCTTGGCTTTTCTCAGCACCCAGATGCAGTTCATTACAACGATGTTATCGCCTCTGATGGGATAACCAGACACTTCCGCTGGAGCATATTCGATTTGACCCACGACCTTTCCCTTAAAAATCAGAACCTTCTTACGAAAACCCTTTGGAATCGCTGCCTCCAAATATTCGTGTCGCTTCCTGTATTTCCTAAAGGGAAACGGCGAAAGACACCTATAGAGGTACTTCTCATACTCGCGGTTCTTGATTATGTCTACAATCTTGATTTCAGAGATGGGCTTCATCTCGTCTTATGCCTAAGAGCTAAACGTATAAGGTTTTGCTTCATTCTCAAGCTCCATTAAATTTCATTAGCGCTACATTCCGAGTCTATTAAGACCAAAAAAAGAAACTCCAAACGACCCTCTAGGCGTCTCTATCTCTCTATCCTTGCGCCTATTTGGATCCTAATAGGGGGCTAGGCTACCCCAGCGCACACACAAACGCAAACAACACTTTCCGTTAGGTCTAGAAAGAAAAGAAGAGAATGTTAGGCTACTTGTATGGAATGAATTCTTTTCCAAGGAGTTCTCTGGCTATTACTATGCGTTGAATGTTCAAAGCGCCTTCAGCTCCGATGCAGTAAGACATGATACCACGCCAAGCCATTTCGATTGGACATTCCTGAGAGTAACCGTAGGCTCCCATCCAAAGCATGGCATGTTCTGCTGCGTGCATTGCGAAGGGTGGAATCTTCAACTTTACAGCTGAAATATACTTGACAACCTCAAGCGGCGTGAACTTGCTACGTTTGTATCGTTCATCTGTCATCCACGCCGTGCGATAGAGCAGCGACCTCATGGCTTCCAGTTCAGCCCAGTCGTCAGCTAACTCAAACTGTATGCCCTCAAACTTGCCAATTGCGCGCCCAAACGCTTTACGCTGCTTAATGTAGTCCATGCCGATTTCTAACACCCTCTGAGCGGCGCCGATGCATGTTGCGCCTATCAATAGGCGTGCGTTGTCGAATCCTTCCATTGTGGGATAGAATCCTTCGCCTTCTTTTCCAAGTCTGTAGCTGTCTGGCAGTTTGACGTCTTTCATACTGAATCCCCCTGTTGAGATGCCCATTCTGCCCACGTCGTCGAAGCGTTTGGTCACTTCTACGCCGGGCGCGTTTATTGGTAGGTAGAATCCTGTCATGCCCTTGTGGGGTGCCTCGGGGGGTGCTGGTGACGAACGGGCGGTTATCCAGTAGCCTCCACCCATCTTTTGCACTTCTTCCGTGCCACTTATGTACATTTTTTCGCCGTTTATGACCCACTCGTTGCCAACTGTCTTGGCTGTGCTTTTGAAGGCTGCAACGTCTGAGCCTCCGCCTGATTCGGTTGTGGCTATGCCTATGAAGGCGTTGCCTTTTATCGCTGGTCGAATGACGGCGTTTCTAACTTCCTCTGTGGCGTATCTGTCAACCACGAAGCCCCAGCTTGATTGGACTAGGAAGAACACAGGTATGGCGCAGCTTATGTCATGGTATCCTAATTCTTCAGCGGCTATGCAGGCTGTTATCCAGTCGGCGCCTGTTCCTCCGTGTTCTTCGGGTGCGGTCATGATAAGCAAGCCTAAATCCGCCATTTCTTTGACTAAACCATCTGGCATCTTGCCTGTCTTGTCCATTTGGCGTACCGCTTCTAGGGATAGGCGTTTTTGGCACCATTCGTGTATTGCTTTTCTGAAGAGTTGTTGTTCTTCGGTGAATTCGAATTCTATCATTTGGATCTGTTTTCTCCTTTTCTTCATTATGTTGTTTTGGAGTTAGCTGTTTTTGTTCATGTTAGCATATAAGATTTGTTTTCGATGAAGGTTGTGCGATGTTCACATTTGCGTTCGTCTGCTTGGAGGCTTAACAGATTTTATGAGGTTGGCTTCGGTCAGTTTGTTCATTATTTTTTCAATCGTTGTTTCGGGGGGCGCGTCAATCTGTTTGTTCTCAACTTCTATTATGGGTATTTTCTGTTTGTAATACTCTATCAATGGTTGAGTTTGCCTCTCATAAACCTTCAGGCGCTCCTTAACTACTTCTGGTGTATCGTCTTCGCGTTGATAAAGCCTGCCGCCACAATTGTCGCAGACGCCTTCGATTTTAGGTTTAAGATAGCGCAGGTTGTAGACTTCGCCGCAGTTTCTACATATCCTCCTGTTTGAAAGTCGTTCAATTATTATCCAATCTGGCACGATGAGACGAATGATGGCGTCGATTTTTGCAATTTTTTCTAAAGCTTTGGCTTGTTGGAGGGTTCGTGGATATCCGTCCAGTATGAAACCTCCTCTACTGTTGGGTCGGTGAATTCTTTCCTTTAATACGCTTATGACTATGTCATCAGGGACAAGTTCACCACTGTTCACGTAAGGTGCAACTTTTTTTCCAAGGGCTGTGTTTCGCTTAATTTCTTCCCTGAACAAGTCGCCAGTTGCAATGCTTGTAATGTGGAGAATGCTTGCCAGCCTCGAGGTGTATGTGCCCTTTCCAGAGCCAGGCGGACCAAAAATCATGAAGTTCGCTTTCTATCCCTCTCTGTATGAACTGCCTCATTTTCTTGGAAATTTTGACTTCGACTTTGTGGTCCAAACTCTTTGTTGTTTATAATGTGGCATACAATCTCATGGATGACCATACAGTTAGGCTCGTCCTTTCTCTTCTTTCCCATAGTATTTTGTCCATCTTAGTTTGCGGGCGTCTCTTCCCATGTTGATGCTGCTTTTTCGGCATTTGCTTGAGCAGAACCAGAAGAGTGAGCCATCGTTGCGTACGTACATGAGGCCTGTTCCTGATGGAAAGTCGCGTCCGCAGAACGAGCATCGTCGAGGTTTGGGCATCGTTATGTCTTTCCCCGTTGTTTCTGGTTTACCTGATTTTTCTGGCTTCGCGTTCGGTTTCGCGTAGCATTAGGATGTCGTTGAGGCGTACAGGTCCTTTTACGTTTCTGGTGATTATGCGTCCCTTGTCTCTACCTTCAAGCACTCGAACGCGTACTTGGTTGATTTCGCCTGTGACTCCTGTTCTTCCGATGACCTGTATGACTTCGGCGGGTATTAGTTCTTCTTCAACTTCTTCTTTTTCGGTTCTTTTTTCGCCTTTTTCAGCGCCTTCTCTGCTCATCAGCTGCTACTTCCAGCCTTCTTCTTTATTTCTTCTATACGTTTGCCAATTTCTTTTACTAGTGACGCTGCGTCGCCTACTTCTACGATGCATGCGGCTGCGGCTGGGACGTCTATGCCTGTGGCTGAGCCTATTTTTTGTTTGTTGGGCACGAAGACGTATGGGATTTTGCGTTCGTCGCATATGAGCGGTAGGTGGGCTACAACTTCTGGTGGGTCTACGTCTTCGGCTATTACGACGAGTTTGGCTTGGGCGCGTTCAACTGCCTTCGTGGTTTCGTTTGTGCCTTTTCGTACTGATCCTGTTTGAGTGGCGAGTTGTAGGGCTTCATAGGCTGCGTCCACGACTTCTTTTGGGACGCTGAATTTGGCGTAGAATGGTTTAGACAATTTGCCTCACCCTTTATGTTGTTTAAGTGCAGAGTTTTATCAACAGCACCTGTTTATCAAGGTTTCGTTGACTTTTGATGTGTATGTTGTTTGTTTTGTTTTAGGGCTGTTGGGCTGTTGAATGCAGAGAGGAATGAAAGCATTTTTTACGTGTGTGTGCGTAAGGCTAGCCTAGCCCCTCTATTTGGATCCTAATAGGCGCTGAGTGAGACGGAGAGACGGGTAGAGACTCGTCTTTGATTGTCTAGGAGCCGATTATGTTCTTCAAAATTCGTTGTTTTTTATAATGGCTTGTGGAGGGTTTGTTGTCTTGTTGAGTTATGACGTATGGCATAAGGCTTAAATATGACTATAGTCATATTATTTACATTCGGATGTTAAACTTTTTTAGCGCCTTAACCAAAACTGTTGGACATTTTTTCTTTGAGTAGTTATTTTTTGGCTAGGTGTTGAAGGGCTGTTTTTATCATTTGTTTCGGTGGGTATTCGTAGGTTTTTCCTTGATAATTGTAGATTCGGCAACCAATATAGCCTTCTGTTTCTTTGGCGGTCGGGTCGACATCAACTCCGTTTATGCGAACCGTGGGTGAACCTGGAAACCTATTGTTTTTCGCTTCTTCTTCATTGGCTATCCTGGTCTTCTTGACGGCGACGGTGATGTTGAGCTCTTTTATGACTTCGTTGATTGTTTTCAGTGTATCCTTCCAGAACGGGCAGACATCTGTGTAAAGAATCTCAACCACTTTGCCTTTCATTAGGTTGCCCTCAGTTTTCTAAGATATTGTAAAGGTCTTCAACCATAAAAATTATGCCACAAAACATTTCGAATCGGCATTGTGCGAGATTTGACTTGGGTTTGTTTTGAGTTGTTAGCAAACGGGAAAGAAGTTAAATAGGATTGTTGCAATCTATCATAGAGAGGAGAAAAACATGTCCAGATGTGGATGTGGCTCAACAAGGACAACAAAGAAGAAAAAAGCGTCCACAAAGAAGAAGTAAGAAAAGAGCCGCTCTGAATAGTCTTTTCGGGCTCGAAAGGATGCGTTTTAAACCTCGTCCTTAGTCTTTTTTATGTTTCTTTCTCCACACAATGAACATTATGACTCCAGCAATCGCTGCCGCCGATGTCAAGGTGCTGTACGCAAGGGCTGTGCTGGCATTATAATATTCCCAGAGAGTTCCAACGATGATATTTGCTACCAAGAAACATAGGCCAACAGTTAGATAATACATTCCGTAGGCGGTTGCTCTTAAATCAGTGGGCGCATACTCGGGTATAAGTGCTCTCTGAATAGTTTCAACAATTCCAAAGTAGATTCCATAAACCACTGCAATCACAAAGGCGAAAGCTAGGTTTCCTTGCAACGCGATGCCTAGCAAAGACGCAAAAAGAAAGGATGCATATCCCATGAGCAAGACTGATTCTTTACCAATTTTGTCTGAAAGAGCACCAGCAGGTATGCCGACAAAAGTGTGCGCCACCTGAATTAATGTGTACACGAGAGGACCCAAAGCGAGGGGCACACCTAGCTCATCAGCCTTTATCAATATGAATGAATAATTGAATGCACCAATAGAGAAAATGCCCAGAACCACGAGCAGAAAGACGAAGTCTTTGTGAAGAACCTTTCTGACGTCGCTGATTAATTTTACTTGCCGACGTTTTCCAGCCCTTTCCTCGACAAAAATCAAGAGAAGGAGCAACGCTATGAGCCCCGGTATAAAAGAGAGCCAGAAGATTTCTCTCAGCCCAATCCCTAAGAAGACTATGAGTAAAGAAGTTAGTAAGGGTCCAACAATTGCCCCTGACTGGTCCAAGGTTCGGTGGAAACCAAAAGCCTTCCCCAAATGCTCTCCAGAGATTGACTCGCTCAACAAAGCGTCACGAGGCGAGGTTCGGATGCTCTTACCAACGCGGTCACCTATCCTTACAACTAAAGCGTCGGTCCAGTTTTTGGCTACCGAAAACAATGGCTTGACAGTGTTTGACAGGGCATAGCCAGCAAACACGATAACCTTTCTTTTTCCCAATTGATCAGAGATAATTCCAGAAATCATTCGGAAAACGTGGCTCACAGACTCGGCTAATCCTTCGATGATCCCGAGAATAGCTTTTGTTGCACGAAGTTCCTCGACGATAAAAAAGGGCAGAATGCTCAGCGACATCTCAGTTGACATGTCGGTGAAGAAACTGACAAACCCCAAGGCAATTATGTTTCGGAAACCTCTGGCTGGCACTTTCTTCTCTGATTTATTCATTCTCAAAGCCCTAATTGCAAGTACAGTTTTCTTTTTAAGAGACGATTACAACAAATAAAACTCTTTACATGTCAAGTTGACATGGCATGTGGAACCCATCATGAAGCAAATCGTTAAAGCTTTACAGGAAATTGTTGGCTCGGAAAACGTGTCAGATGCTAAGCCCATTTGTGAAGCCTACGTCACTAGGGCGATAATGGACGTGAGCTCAAGGGCTCCATCCATTGTTGTTAGACCCAAAAACGTTGAAGAAATCCAAGCAATATTGAAGCTTGCCAATGAAAACAAGACTCCAGTTGTGCCCCATTCAGGTGGCTTAAGCGGAGGCGAAGCCACGCCCACACGGGAAGGATCAATCCTACTTGACCTGCGCCGCATGAACCAGATTGTTGAGGTTAACACAGACGCCAGATACATGATTGTAGAACCTGGAGTGACGTCTGCCCAAGCTTGGAAATACATGCAAGAAAACCATCCCGAATATCGACCTGGCATTCCCGACGGCGCTCCACCCTCGGCTACCATTGTGGGCGACCATCTTGACAGAGGTTTCCACTTCTTATCAACCAAGTATGGACCCGCAGCCGACGCTGTGTTGGGTTTAGAGGTTGTTTTGTCCACTGGAGAGGTTGTGCGAACGGGTGCTGGAGCGTTGCCCACCTCTAAATGGTTCTACAGATGGATGTTTGGTCCAGATTTAACTGGTCTCTTCTTAGGTTCGCAGGGAACACTGGGCGTAGTTACCAAGATGGCTGTCAAGATTTTTCCCATGCCCAAGTTTAGAGACGTTGTGGCTTTTGGAGCAAGCGACTGGAAATACCTCATCGAACCATGCCTGGAAGTTTTAAAAATGGAATCCGTAGACCTAGCCCAAGGCGGCAACTATCACTTGGCAACAACCCGACGAGCCAGATACAAGTGGCCGCCTCCACCCAAACCTAACGTGTTGCCCACTGTTTGGATGAACTTTGAACTGGGCGCCGACAGCCGAGAAGAACTCGAAAACATGAAAACCCGAATCTACGAGATTCTGAAACGCTATCAGAGCCAATACGTATGGGGAAAAGAAGGAGAAACCAATTTGTTCGAGTGGAAACTTGACGTTCGCAGTATCGTGTCCAGACTGACAAAGCCCAACAGAATCTCCGTGCCGTATGCGGGTCACAAGGGCGGCGGTCTACTTTTCATAACATGGTACGTGCCTTGGCAAGAGGCAGGCAGGTTCTGTGAAACAGCCGAAAAACTGATGAGCAAATATGAAGTCTCGCCCGTAGTCTGGTTGGCTGCGGTTGACCACGGCAGGCAAGGCTTAGTAATGCCCATAATCTTGTTTGACCCCAAATCACCCGAAGACATCAAAACCGTTGAAGCCCTAGACAAAGAAATGACAGAACAATTCTTGAGCATGGGCGGAATCCCCTATCGCCCCAACTTGGCGGTTCATGCGCCCATGGCGATGTCTAAGTCGCTTGGTTACTACGACCTTCTAAAGCGTATTAAGCTTGCCGTTGACCCAAACGGGATAATGCATCCGGGAAGGCTGGGGCTACCGTCGCTCATGGAGGAGGAGAAAGCATGACGCACCTTGAGAAGTTTAAGGAAGACGCCTACAACTGCCTCCACTGTCGACTGTGCACCTTCACTTGGATGTGGCCTGAGAAGACGGCTGCACTCTGGCCTCAAGGCAGCTTTCAACCAACATGCCCATCTGGCGAAAAGTACAAGTTTGAAGCCTACTTCGGCGGAGGCAAGTCATGGCTGGCGAGGGCAGTGCTGGAAGGCAGGGTTGACATCAAAGACCCAGCGTTAGTAGACATTCTCTTCGCCTGTCCAACATGTGGAAGCTGCCAGCAACAATGCACCTTGGAGGAGCCAGAGGTAGGCTACCACCACCGAATAATGTCATTAATCGAAGCCTTGAGGGCTGACGCTGTCAATGCTGGTTCAGGACTGCCTGGCAAACAGAAGGCTTTTGGCGTCCACATCGGCAAGGAACACAACCCCTACATGGAACTGCACAAGGACCGACTCTCTTGGCTGCCTGCTGAAGACAGGCTTCCAGAGAGGGCGGAAACCGTCTACTTCGTCGGATGCACATCGGCTTACAGACAGAAGGAATTGGCTAAAGCAACGGTTGACGTCTTCCAAAAGTCCAACATCGACTTCACAATCATGAAAGACGAATGGTGCTGCTCCTCGCCCTTGTTGCGAACAGGACAGTGGGAAACTAGCTGGGTTTCAGCCCCAGCTGTGGCTCAACACAACGTGAATGAGGCGCAAAAAACGGGAGCAAAAACCGTAGTTACCACATGCTCAGGCTGCTACCGAGCTTGGAAAAAAGACTACAATGAAGAATACAAGGACCTATTGAACGCAAACCACAACTTCCAGATTCTCCACACAACCGAACTGTTGGAGCAACTCCTTAAAAAAGGCGAACTGCAACCAAGAAACAACATCAAACTGCGGGCTACATACCACGACCCCTGCCACCTGGGACGACACATGGGCATCTACGACCCACCCCGCAACCTACTCCAAGCTATTCCAAGCGTTGAGTTGGTTGAGATGCCGAGAACACGCGAAAACGCTTGGTGCTGCGGCTCGGGAGGCGGCGTCAAGTCGGGTTATCCAGAATGGGCGGTTGAAATCTCAGGCGAGAGAATAAAGGAGGCAGAGCAGTTGGGCGTTGAGGCTATAGTTTCAGCCTGTCCCTTCTGCGAGCGCAACCTCAACGACGCCATTAACAAGTACGGCTCAAAACTTAAAGTCTACGACGTTGTCGAGTTGGTGAATCAAACCTTAGGGTAAAGCTTAGTTCAAAGGTTAGAGTGTTTTGGCAAGGCTTTGAAGGTTGAAGTGGGTGTTGGCGCATCCGTTTTTGATTAGTGGAACCGCTTGACCTGCCAACCCCATGCATTGGAGCACTTCTTCGCCTAGCTTCAGTTCTTGACTGCAAGCAACGCCGACAACTCCCTCGTACAGGTTTTTCTTCAGCACTTGTGGAACGCATGAACCGCCAGGCAAAACGTAGACATCGTAGCCTTTCTCTTCGCCCAATTTTGTGGCTTGGTTGACTAAACAATCTGGAGAGCAGTGGCCACACTTGTAAGAGGGCACCTCCGGGTTGAAACTTGCTTTACATTGGTTGTCCATGAATTTCCTTGAACAGTGGGGCAGAAACAACGCCCTCTTCTTCGTTTTTTGGAAGCTCTTTCTTTCTGAAACGTTTTGTACGTAGACATCAATGAGGTCTTCGACCAACTGCAGGGCGTCGGGCACGTTTAAGCCAGTGATTTCGGTGAGCTTGAACTTGTCGGCTAAGTGTCTGGCTTTCTTCCCTAGGCGTTTGTGTAGTTTTCTTCTAGCAGAAGCTCTTGCGAGTTCTTTGAAGAATGACTTTGAAATGCTGGAGAGGTCGAAGCTAAACTTGTAGGGCATGTATCCTAGTTACATACTAGATATGTTTAAAATTAACGCATTAAACGGTTGTTTGCTCGGGCTTAAACTTGTACGCTATACGGTCCTCTGATATTTGATGGGGCACAACTTGCACTGGAAGCCCGACCTGAAGAGTTTTGGGTGAAACACCCGTTATGTGCGCCAGAAGCCGTGAACCGTCTTCTAGTTCGGCAACAGCAACAATGTAAGGTGCGTATTTGGTCATGCTGTCTGGTGGAAAAGTCACTAGGGTGTAGCTAAAGAGTTTTCCTCTGGTTGGCGCTTCATACCATTCAACCTCATGCGAACCACACCTGCAGTGAGCTCTAGGTGGTAAGTACTTTTCGCCGCACTTCTTGCACTTGGTGCCCATCAACTTGCCTTGCTTCAACGCTTCAGTGAATTTGACCATTAAGTCTGTTTGGGGCAGCCAAGACGTGTATCCGAATTTCATGCTTATCTCACCTCGTGTAAATGTGCACGAAGCAGTATTGCCCAGTTTCGCCTACGTTGTGGGTTAATCCAATTTGGGCTCCGTTAACCTGTCTTTTGCCGGCTTCGCCTCTCAGCTGTCTGGTGATTTCAACGGTCATGGATACGCCTGTTGCGCCTAAGGGGTGTCCTTTAGACTTTAAGCCGCCGTCAACGTTTGTGGGCACTTCGCCGCCTATATAGCTCTGTTCTTCCTCGATGAATTTTCCGCCTTCTCCTTTCTTGCAGAAGCCCAAGTCTTCGTAGGACATGATTTCGGCTATGCTGAAGCAGTCGTGGGTGCACGCAACATCTATGTCGTTCGGGGTTACTCTAGCCATCTTGTAGGCTTGCTCAGCCGCTAGCCTGCTCGCGACTAGACCTGTTAAGGAGGGTCGTTCACTAATCATCATAGTGTCGGAAGCCGAGCCTAACCCTGTTATCCAAACAGGCGTGTCCGTGATCTTTTTGGCTTTCTCCTCGCTGGCAAGAATTGCGGCGGCTGCTCCGTCGGATATTAGGCAGCAGTCGTAGAGGTTTAAGGGTTGACAGATGGGCACTGACTTCATGGCTTCTTCCAACGTGACTTCCTTCTGCAGATGCGCATAGGGGTTCATGGCGCCGTATTTGTGACTCTTCACCGAAACCATAGACAACTGCATACGAGTGGTGCCAAATTCATGCATGTGCCTCGTAGCCATTAACGCATAAGAACCTGGAAAAGTGATGCCGAAGGGATATTCCCAACGAGTGTCACAGGCGCGAGCCATCCACTCGGTTGCCACAGGTGCGCCAACATGAGTCATGGTTTCTGCTCCGATTACCATAACCACTTCGGCTAAACCCGCCTTAATCAGAGACCAAGCCGTTTGAACCCCAGCACTTCCAGTTGCACATGCAGCCTCCACCCTAAACATGGGTTTGTTTCCCAACCCCGCATAGTCCTGTAAGAGTGCGCCAGGAGAAACTTGTGCGGCTAGCGCTTCGTTAGCCACGCCTATCACCGAGGCGTCTATATCTGCGGTTGTGATTCCAACGTCTTCTAAGGCGGGTATAGTGGCTTCGTGAGCTAATTCTCTAATGGTGGCGTCAGTTCTCTTGCCAAATTTAGCGTGTCCTATCCCAACCACTCCAACTTTTTGGGTCAAACAGAAACACTCCATGAAGAATTGAAAAGGGAAGAAGGATGGAACTATTATTTCTCTTTTTCCGAAAGAAATGTGTAGAGGCTTACAAAACCTTAGTTGGAAAGTTCAAGCCACAATGTGTGGCTATGCTATCACAAAAAAATGTTTGAAGAGGACTTACAGCTTTACAGTGCAAGCGTAGTTTATGATGTTCAATACTTTGAATTTGATATAAAAAAGGAAGGATGTGTTGTGTTTATCGTAGATTTTTCCTTTTCTTTAAGCTGGTGGTAATAGCTTGAATTTTGTTCCGTCGTACGGGTCTCCAGTCAGCGGAGGCTGAATCATGTCCCAGTCGAACCAGTACACGCCTTCAAGGCTAATCTGCAATTCTCCAAGTGCGTACCATTTTGATGGATATTGTTGAAAGTCTTCCCAAGGCCAAAACAATCCGTAATATAGGTCTACTGGTCCTGCTTTTTTCTCAAGGACAACTTCGCTCATAGGTTCTATGTATTCTCCCTTTGTAAAGCCGGATTGCACCCACCCAGTGGTTGTGTCAAGAAGTCTTACTTTTACTCTGACGAAGACGCCTGCTGTTCCATTATTTATAATCCAGCAGTATAGCGTTTGGGGCGGCCACATCCATGGGTAGTCAAGCCAGTACGGATCAGGCCAGTAGTATGGGCTCGTTGGGTCGAAGAAAATTGTTGCTGGTCCTGGGATCAGTCTTGCTACGTGCCATTCAGGCCACATTTTTTTGAACCAGAGTTCTGTGTCCCAAAGCTAGGGCGGCCAGACGATATTGACTGAACAGTCACCAGATGGGAGTTCTTGGATGAGTTGTAGGTTGCTGTCAAGCTTTAGTTCATCGTATAGGTCAAGCAGTGTTGTCTTGCCTGCGCCGAGTACTTCAGCGCGGAAACTCAGCTCGGCGATCTTTCCAGTGCCTTCAACGCCTGGGATTTCGCCGACGAGTGTGGCGCCCACTGTAATGACGCCTGCTTGTGCGTTGTATGTCCATGCGAAGTAGGTGTCTCCTCCAGTTTTGAGGAATGGACCTTCGATTGGTGGACCAAGGAATGTTAGATAGTATGGGTTGTATTTGATTGCGAATTCACAGGCATACAGGTCGTAGATGTTTTCAACCCACACCTCGACTGTGAAACTTGTTCCTGCCTCCACAGTTATCTCAGATGGCACCAAATACATTCTTGGAAGTTCCTCAGTTGAAACCGGGTTTATATAGAACAGTCCTACAAAGAGCAGCAGAGCCACTATTACAGTTATCTTTCTGCTTTTCATTTTCCTGTTTCCTCTCTCTAGGCGTTAAATCATTCTATCTAACTCTCATATATGCCTTCTCAAACAACCCTAAGCTGTTGATTTCTGTAGTAAAATGCTGCTGCAAATGGGACCAACTTAATATTTGTCGAAATGAAGAATCTTGTTGACTTCACGTAGGCTTCGAGGCGCCACTTTTTCGTCTGGGTATCCGATAGGAACCATAGCAATTATTCTTGGGTGCGAAGGCACTTTCAAGACGTTTCTCACATGTCTCTCAAAACTTGGATTATGGGGATCATAAACTGCTACCCAACACGCGCCTAAACCAAGACCATGAGACGCCAGCAGAAGGTTCTCTGTTGCGCAGGCTGCATCGACTGCAAAGTAACTTGGAGACATCTTTTCATTCCCGAGAACCACGATGCAGACGGGAGCGTCGTTGACAAAGTGGCTCCAAGCGTGGGTCTTCGCCAACTGCTCTTTGACCCGCCTGTCTTTCACTATTACGAATTCCCAAGGTTGGATGTTGTCGGCTGAAGGTGCATGGCGTGCGGCGTCGATGACCGTATTGATTAAATTGTCTGGGACGCTAGTTGGTTTAAAACTTCTTATGCTTCTCCTTGTTTTTATCGCCTTCAAGAGGTCCAATGAAAAGCCTCGTAAAGCAGATAGAAAGAAAGAGGGATGTTAAAGAGTTATCTCAAACATGAGTCTTTCAACGAGTTCTTTGTAGCGGTTTCTAATAGTAACCTCAGTTACCTGCGCGATTTCGGCGATTTCTCTCTGTGTCTTTCTCTCACCAGTCAACACAGATGCGATGTAGCTGGCTGCGGCGGCTATGCCTGTTGGTCCCCTGCCAGAAGTCAGTTTGAGGTCTCTGGCGGTTGTGAGAATCTTGTGGGCGATTTCCTCCACTTTGCCCTGCATGGTCAACTGATTAGAAAACTTGGTTATGTATTGACTTGGTTTTAAGGGTGGAATAAAATAGTTAAGCTCCTTAATGAGGAATCGATAACTGCGTCCAACCTCCTTCTTGTTTATGTTGGAAGCCTGCGCAATCTCCTCCAAGGTGCGAGCAAGTCCACACTGGCGACAAGCCACGTAGATCGCGGCTGAAGTGACGCCTTGAATCGACCTCCCACGAATCAGATGCTCCTTAACAGCCTTCCTGTAAATGACCGAAGCTGTTTCCAGAATGTTCTTGGGCAAATTCAACGAGTTGGCTATCTTTGAAATCTCTGAAAGAGCAAAGGCAAGGTTGCGCTCAGTGGCATCTGAAACCCGGATGCGTCTCTGCCACTTCCTCAGCCGATAAATCTGAGCCTTCTGACCCGGCGACAGCCTCTTGCCGTATATGTCACGGTCGTGCCAATCAATCATCGTTGATAAGCCTTTATCATGAATAGTATATGTTAAGGGTGCACCTACTCGGGCTCTCTTGGCTCGCTGCTCGTCGTCAAAAGCCCGCCATTCAGGCCCTCGGTCAGCAAGTTTGGCGGCGACCACGAAGCCACAGTCCATGCAGACGATTTCGGCGCATTCGTAATCGCGCATGAGCTTGGTGCTGCCACATTCGGGGCACTGCTGAATCTTCATAGGCAGCGAAGTAACTTCTTCCACGTCTTCTTCGCTCATCTTCTTCTCTTCTCCTTCCTCAATGTAGAAGAGGGGTTTGCGTATAGAACGTGGCCAACCAAGAGGCTTGTTTCTTCCACGCTGGGTTTCACCGCAACATAAGGAGAAGAGACAGGTCCAAAAACATCGAAAACTGTGCCCACGTTGTTGAGTTTTTCGTCCACAACAGCGTCGCCGATGTGAGGAATGTTCTCCGCCTTGAGAATCATGTTCTTGCTAGAAGTCATGTGGAGAACCGAGCCGATTCTCTGCAAACCTTGGCTTTCCCCTCTCACAAAATGTGCCAGCAATTTTCAAACGGAGCGCATTATTTAAACCTTTCTAAAAAATAAACGTTAAATTCGATTCTGCACTCTGACGTTCGACAGTTCTTTTGCAACGTTTCGAATGATTCGGGTTTTAGGGGCACTTTTGGGCACAACTATGAAACCATTTTTTTGCCACGGAGCGCGAGGGTGCTTCACGTCTGGAATAACTTCTGGTTGCAGGTCACATCTTTCTGTGGCTTTTTGTAGTTCGTCTAGTCTTGGAGAAGCGATGGCTAATCCTCTGGGTATTCTTCTTCCTTGCAGTCTGGTTTTGGTGGAGTCAAAGTAGACTGGCCACAAGATTACTTTGTTTTGTTTTCGCATATGTAACCCGAAAATGCGTTACTGAACCGCTGCTTCTTTGGGTGTGAGGATGGCGTTCACGATGCCGTCTTGACCTGGACGAGACGTTACTTTAGCCACTCCCAGCGGAGTCTCTATTACGGTTCCCTTAGTTATCACGCCTCGTCGATTGTAGTCCACGTTAGCTGGGTTCCGAACCACGCGCAAGATTTCAACTTTCTCGGTTTTTCCAGTTGACGGGTTTGCTACATTGGCTTGATTTGTGCTCATTAGTCTGATTTTTGTGTTGCCTCCACGGCGGCGGTCAACCTTTTTCTTGGGTTCTCCTTGTGTGGTTTCGGTGGGAAAGGCGCCCTTCTCGTATCTTCTTTTTGTTTTGTACGGGTGTTTTTTACCGCCTGAAGGCTTCCTCTTTTTGAGGTCGCCGTGCCAAACCGACAATTTGTTGATGCCTCACGTTGTCTTGATGCGTCTATCAAGATAAGTGAGGTTGTTTATTTAAATTTCCTTTCAAGAAGAATGGGGGTTGCTGATTAACATTTTTTATGTGCGGTTGTTGGATTGGAGACGACTGTAGCATGATAGGATGTCGTCTCTGGACACGATTTTGCCGCATCCATGACATCGGCGTTCTTCATCTTCAGTGATGACTAGTCTGTTTTCGAAGACTGGGTGAAAATTGGTGGTGCCGCATTCGCATTGTATCTTCAGGAATTGAACTGGAGTGCAGGTGTGTTTGTGTTTGCCTTTTTCGTAGCCTTCGTCGAAGCCTTTTTCGTATCCTTTTTTGTATCCTTCGTTGAATCCGTTTTTGTAGCCTACGCGTCGGGCTTCTTCGGTTTCGTCGGACAAAATGGAGTGGCCTCCTTTCTCTCTGAGTGTTTATTTAGTGTGGAGGAGTTAATTATACATTATTGAAGGTATCTTCTATATTCTAAGAAGAGTATTATTCTTAAGAGTGATACGTCTAGAGGTTTTGTCTGTGTGTGTGCGCACGGCTAGCCTACGCCCTCTATTTGGATCCTAATAGGCTTCAAATATGTTTGTTGAGACGGGTTGAGATAGAATAGAGGTTGTCTAGACTAATCGAATTTGGAGTCAAAATGAGCGGTGTTTGCATTAACAGAGTGGAGAATTTTTTTTGAGTGTAGGAATAGGCGTAGGAGAACATAGCATGACATAAGCACGTTAGGTTTAATAACCGAAAGCCTTTGAAAGATATTTTTGGTAACAGACTGTTGTCGCGCAAGCAAGAGAGAACGCAAAATGGTTGAAAAAGTTCTTGAAAAGATGGAGATTCAAAGGGGTTTCATTCAGATACCGACTAAGAGCAGGCAGGAGCTTATTGGCGATACGCCTTTGCCTTCAAAAACCTTATTGAATGGGTTTCCAGCAAGGTTTGATAAGTATGGACGGTTGTGGTCTTCTTTTCTAAAGAATAAATTTCCTGTGAGTGCTCGTGTGTTAATCACCAAAGCAGGAAATGGTTTTCTGGTTGAGTTGGCTAAGAGTGAAGTTGGTGCCACGGAACTGCAAACAGAAAGGGCATTGAGTATTGGAGATAAGTTGTATTTTAAGACTGACTCAATACGAATATTCAATGATGATTTCTTGAAAACTAATTCTATTAAAGAAGGCAGCGTAGACCTAGTTGTGACTTCGCCGCCCTACAACGTTGATGTTCAATATGAAAATTTTAAAGATGACATTCCTTACGATGAATATTTGGTTTTTACAAGAAAATGGTTGACTAAATGTTACGGTCTTATCAGAGACGACGGAAGGCTGTGCCTGAATATTCCTTTAGACAAGAATAAAGGCGGTCAGCAAAGCGTTTGTGCTGACATCACGACTATCGCAAAAGACGTAGGATGGAAATATCATGCCACAATTGTTTGGAATGAGCAGAATATTTCAAGACGCACAGCGTGGGGTTCGTGGTTGAGTGCTTCAGCACCGTTTGTTATAGCTCCAGTTGAGGTTATTGTGGTCCTATACAAAGAGAGTTGGCAAAAGACAAACGGAAGTCAAAAATCCGATATTACTAGAGACGAATTCCTAGAATGGACAAACGGTGTATGGAATTTCAGTGGCGAGAGCAAAAACAAAATCGGCCATCCTGCACCCTTCCCTGTTGAACTACCCAAGCGATGTATAAAGTTGTTTAGCTTTGTTGGGGACACGGTGCTTGACCCATTCCTCGGTAGCGGAACAACTTTAATCGCTTGTTTAGAGAATAATAGGACTGGCATTGGTGTGGAAATCAATAGAAATTATTGTGAATTAGCGGCAAGAAGGCTAAAGCAACATGGTATATTTCAGAAAAAGTTACTTGAAGTCCTTTAAGCCCTTCTTAACGTAAATGAACCTCGCGGTTTCTTCTCCCCATTTGACGAGGTCTTGAGGTAACTCGGTCAAGGGTCTGACGATTCCCCCTAAAGCTGTTCTCTCATCGGGCCTTATGTTTTTACAAAAGGCTTCAACATTCTCTACGTAAACACAATCTAAATATGACTCTGCAAGTAGCCTATCTTTAGTTGGATTTTCAGGTGTACCCCATTCGGACATCCACCTTTCCTGCCCACGTCCACCGTCTGGGGTGGCAAGTACAACTTTTATCCGTGATAACGTCCTGAACAGCAAACTCCAAAAGAGGGTTTCGGTGAAGCGACCGTGCAAACTCACCTTACAACTAATCACTGCTATGGGGATATCACCTTTTACAGCAACTAAATCGATGTCTCCCCATACTGACTCTTGGATGGTTGAAGCTTTAATTGGTATAGAAAGCATTTTCCATAACCTTAAGCTTCTCTTTTTTATTTCTTCCTCCCCTTTCCCTGTTATAACTTCTATATGTGTGCCTTGCAACTTTTCACTAAGGAAGAGCCTCACATAGTCTTCCCATTTTCCGCCCGCTTTAACCACTCTGGTTTGGCGTTCTTTCACTGTTTCTTCATTCAAATCTATATCCCGAATATCAACTTTCACAATTGTCATTTAACACTTACTATACATTGGTTACTAAACTCTAGATTGTCTGAAGAAACGTCCTCCAAAACGTCACTTATGCAAGGATAAACGAATCTACTGCCATAGTCATGGTTTTGATTCTAGTGCTGATTCCATCTTATCGATGTCTTCTTTCTCGAAGACGTTTTTGAGCTGTTGTTTCATGGTTTTCAGGTCGTGGCTCAAACCAAAGTAGTCGGCGAAGAACTCCGTTGTCCTTATCACTTTGCTTCTTCCAGCTCGCTCGCGGGCGATGAGGTCGAGTTCTTCGAGTTGTTTGAGATGGTCGTAGGCGTGGCCTCCTCGCACGTCGATGACTTGCGTCTGTGCGATTGGTTGTCGATAGGCTACGTAGGAAAGGGTTTTCAATGGACCGATTGAGAGGAGGGGTCGAAAGGCTAGTCGGCGCACCTTAGGCGTGTACTCAGTCTTCAACTGCATAACAAATCGTTCGCCCTCCAACTCAAGGATTTCTAAGGCGGTTTCACGATTCCTATAAGCATCAATCAGAGTCTTTGCCAGTCGCATAGCCTTGTTTTTGGAGCGGGTTTTGAGCACCGAAGCCAGGGTTCGCAGGTCGAGTGGGCGTCCCGCAACATAGAGCGCTGCCTCAAGCAGGGCTAGGTCGCGTTTGGTTTCTGGGGGTTCAGCTGTCAAGGTTAGACAACTCCAACTGGTGGTTTCTCCTCAGCTGAGGCTGCGCCCTTGAGCACTATGTAAATCTCGGTTTGGTCTTCGTTCTGCCAGAGGCTGATGTCGCCCTTTTGAGCTAGGAATAGGAGGACGATGAACGTTTTTATGGCTTCGAGTCGGTGGAATCCAGCTATCACCTTTGAGAAGAGAACGAACCTTCCTTGAGTTGCAAGTTTACACAACTTGTGATAGAGCTTGTCCATCTGCTTCTCGATTTCCATCAAGTAAAGGTCGAGGGGTGGAAGAATCTCAGGCGGAGGCGGCAGAATGGGTTCAACTCGAGGCTTTAAAGCCAGCAGGTGTTCGCCCTTCAGCACCTCGTCTAACACCTTTAACAATTCTTGCACTGTTGTGGAAGTCAACTCGTAGCGAAGGGGAAGAAAAAGAGGCGGGGGCAAGAAATCAGGCGGCATCTTTGGCGGCGCAGGAGGTTTTTCCAATTCCAGGAGTAGCTTCGATTTCATTAAGTAAATGGCTGAGGACGAGTCTAGAGCTACTCCTGAAGCCCTGAAATCGACTTCTCCCCGTTTTTCCATCTCTTCCAAGAAGGTTGTGAGCAAGAAGGCAATGTTCACGTCCCAAGGGCGCAGGTTGCTCAGCCTATGGAGTTCAAACAAAATGTTCCACGGAGGCTGAAAATAAAAGGGCTTCTTGTTATTGACTGACGGCGCTGACAGAGTTAGGCTGCCTCCTTGAACGTTGCAGAGACGATATGAGACACACCCTTGTGTTCATAGACGCCGTACACCCTCTGAGCCTTGTTTGCAATCTCGGGTTTCAAAGTGATGACCACAAACTGAGACTTGGAAGATTCCTCAACCAACAAGTCGCCGAGCTTCGCCACGTGCAAGGCGTCTAAGTGGGCATCTACTTCATCAAACAGGTAGAAGGCAGCGGGCATGAAGTCTTGGATGGCGAAGAGAAAAGCTACAGCCGCAACAGATCGTTCACCGCTGCTGGCTCCGCTTACCAGAATTGGCGGCTTGCCTGGAAACTGCACAACCATGTCGATTCCGCCTGTGAAGGGCTCCTCCGGGTTCTCAAGCTTCAACGAAGCCTCTCCACCCTCCGTCAGTTTTTGGAAGTACTTGCTGAAGTTTCCGTCTATCTTGTTGAAGGCTTCCATGAAGACCTGGCGCTTTTTGCGTTCAATCTCTTCCATGAAGGCGATTATCGACTGCTTTTCCTTCTCCAACTCGTTCATTCGCACGGATAGTTCTTTGTAGCGTGCAATCTGCTCCGCATAATGGATGAGTGCCAGCTGGTTTACGGCTCCTAGACGCTCCAACTCGTAGCGCATCAGCTTTAACGAAGACTCGGTTGCCTCCAACTGTTCGGGAGAGACCACCAAGGGTTCCTCGTAGCCGAATTCCTTCAACTCAGAACGACGCTGATCTAATTGCATCTGCAACGTTTGCAAGCTGAGCAGAAGCTGGTTGAAGAGACGTTCAGCATGCTCGTACTCGCTGTCCATTCGGCGCAGTTGTCTGTCAACGTCGTCGATTTGGTCGGTGAACTTTTTGGACTCTTTTCGAGCCGACAGTACTGAATGGGTCAACTCTTCCTTAGAGCTTTCAAGCTTTGAGAGTTCGCTCTCAAGTGTGACCTTCTCTTGAATAGCCTCTTCGACCTCGCTTTCAACGGTGGAGATTTGATGTTCCACTTTCCTGAGTTGAATCTTTATGTTGTCGTATCCAATTTTTAGGACTCTTTCAAGCTTAGCCCTTGACGTGGACAACTCCGATTCGACAGTGCTCAGCCTCTGCCCCAGAACAACGAGTTCGTCTCCAAGCTTTGCTCGCTGAACCTCTAACTCCTTGATGTGCGATGGGTCTACCTTTCGCCTCAACGCTGCTAATTCACTGCGTAGCTTCTGGGTCTCCTTTCGCAGGGCAGTGCGCTGCGCTCGTTGTACGCCTACCTGTGTTTTTTCTTTTTCAAGTCGGTTCTTCACGGCTAAGACGTAGCCCTCAATGCGTTTAATGTTTCGATTAGTAACCTTGACGCTTCTGCGCACGCGGGCGATTTCGCTTTCAAGCGTTTTTGTGGCTTCATTTAGTCTGGTGATTTCCATTCTTGTTTTGCTGATTTCTTCTTCAAACCCAGATATGTCGGTTCCCCTTCTCGAAAGATGTTCTTGAAGGGTTCGAACAGCCTCATCTAGGCTTTTGATGGCTGCCTCCTTTGGAATTAAAGTTGAGAAGTCGATGGGTTCCCGATAAAAACCAGATTGGATTGCACCGCCAGCCTCGTAGAGGTCGCCGTTTACAGTTACGGCGCGAAAGCCTTCACGACAAGCCTTGAAAGCTGCTTTGTCATCCTTGGCTACGAGCGTGTCGCCGAAAACAAAGGTTACGGCTGGTTCAAAACGCTTGGAGTATCGGACAAGTTCAGAGGCAGCCCCGCTTAAGCCATCAATCTTTGGCTGGCGAACGGGCTTGATGTTCAACAATTCTCTAAGCGGAATTATCTTGATTCTGCCCAGTTTTAGGCGTCTCAGCGTCTCTGTGCAAGCGAACGCTGCGTTGGAATCTTCAACAACGATGGAGTCCAACCATCCGGCTGCAGCAGCCTCTATCACGTGGTCATAGCCCTTCTCGGTTTTGACTAGGTTTCGGAGTCGCCCAAAGACTCCGGGGATGACGCCCAATTCGCCCATCTCCTCGATGCCTCGAAGCGCTATTTCTTCGCTGGCAATCGTTTCTGCCAGTTCACGTTGGGTGGCAAACTCTACCACTGCTTCTCTGGCGGAGTCAGCTATTTTTCCAGCCTGGGCAATTTCGCGTTCGATGGCTTCTTTCTGCAGCATTCTTTTGTCGAGGCCTTGTTGCAGACTCTTGAGTCTGTTTTTCTGATCTTTATGAACCTCATTGAGGTCTGTGATGGACTTGTTGAGTTCGCCCAACGTTGCCGTGAACCTTTCTTTTCGAGCGTTCAAGTCTTCTAAACGATGCGACAGCATTCTCACGGTTGTTTGACTCTGAGCGTGTTCGCTTCTCAAAGAAACAAGGTTTTGATACACCTTATCCAAGCGCTGTTCAATTTCGCGCATCCGTTTGCTGTTTTCACCCAAGCTTGTCCAGAGCTGAGAAGTTTCCGAAGCCAACTCGTCGTGGCGAGCCTGCTTGACGCCCATCTCTTTAGTCAAACGACCGCGTTCCCGCTTGGATTGTCCCAGAGTCTTGCGGCTGGCAACCACATCTTTTTGGATGGCCTCCAGTTGGTGAAGGCTGTTTTCTCGAACTTTTTTCAGCCCTTCCAGACTAGTCGTGCTAGCACCGATTTTGGTGGCGAGTTCGGTTAGTCTGGACTTTATGTCTCCGATTTTGATTTGAAGCTCAAGAACTCGTGTGCCGCCCTCTTCCACCTTTTCCGAACTGAATTTTCTCCATTCGGTTTCGATTCCGTGTCGCTGTTCACGCATCTGTTCGCGCATCTGTTTGAGGTTTTCAACTTTGCTCTTGGCTTCTTCAAACTTAGAAGAAATGTCTTTGATCTTTGTTTGTATCTCTCCGATTTCGTGGCTAATCTTCTTGGCTTCGAATCGTTTGATTTCGTCTTGAATGAAGTTAAAGCGCAGAAGTTGGTTGCGTTCTCTTTCGAGGTCGTCAACTCGCTTCTGAACCTCATCTATTCTGCCCATGGCTGTTTTGATTGAGATTTCAGCGGCTCGCAGCTTCTCTTCGGCTTCCGCCTTCTCAGCGTCATATTGGGCGATGCCCACCATATCGTCGATGATTTTTCTGCGTTCAAAAGGAGCGATTTCAGCCATGCGGGTTATCGTTCCCTGCAGAACGAAGTTGTGTCCTGTGGCGCTGATGCCCGTCATAGCCAACGTGTCCACGACGTTAGCCCTTGACATGCGTCTTCCGTTCAGTCGATAGACGCTTTGCCCGTTCCTGTAAACTTCTCTTGAAACAGTCACAGTGCTGGTGTCTACGGGTATGCGACTGTCCGAGTTGTCAAACTGCATGACAACCTTGGCAAACTTCGCCTTCTCCACGTTTGCTTCAGGTGAACCGTGAAAAATGAGTTTAGCAAAATTTTCTGCGCGCAATCGCCTTGCGCTGAGTTCACCTAGCGCAAAAAGGATGGCGTCCATAACGTTGGTCTTGCCGCTTCCGTTGGGTCCAGTTATGACTGTGAATCCTTTTTCTAACAAAATCGATGTGGTTTGTCCGAAGGTCTTGAAGCCTTTCAGTTCAATTTTTTTGATGTGGGGCATTTTGGACTAAGCCATCCTTCACCTCTCTTGCACGCATCTGCCAATTTTGTTAGCTAACAATTCTTCTATAGAAACTTTCTAGACAAAATATACATACGAAATAAGTTTTAACTGTTTTGCACAAAAGTGAGGTTAAGGAGTCTCTTTGCTCCTTAGCTTTTCCGCAGTCTTCTTGACAAAGAGTTTCAGGTTTTCATCTTCGCCATAAACGAGCATGTATCCGTCTTTCTGCACCTTAAAAGAAAGCCCTGTCTCTGTAGCCAACTTTTTGATTTCTTTTTCAGGCGTTTCTTTTGAAACCTGAACTCGCACCCACTTTTGTCCTCGGGGGAGACCTGGCACAAACTTTGAAGAGGGTGTGGGTGCTTCTTCCATGGTCTTTGTTTCTCTTGCTTCCTTAATCTTCTGCATCCATTCTTTCGCAAATGCTGACCCAAACTTTCTCTGCGCCTCAAAGATTAGGTAGGACTCAACGTTCTCAAGGTAAATTTCGATTGAAGGAACGTTTTCAGCCCGAGATGGATCTGCTCTTAAAACTTCTATTGTGGTTTTTGCGGCGCGCAAGTCTTCCATAACGTTTGGCGGGATGGATTCGCCTCTCCTTCGAAACTCAGTAATCAAATCAGCCAGCGTCTTCCAGAGCCTGTCATAAGCCATTTAAACACCTCAATCATCTATGCTATAGACTGCAAAGTATTTTAGATTTTGAACTTTTTAGAACTTCCCCAAGATGTGCGAAGATTCTTCACGGTCTAAAATTGAACCGAACCGTCTCCGATGCGGTTGCTAAGCTAGGAGTTTTGTTCTTATGGTTTCCCAGAATTTGTCAGGGTCCAACAAAGGGATGGGCATGCCATTAACGTAAGTGACTGGGCTCGTGACTCTTCGTCTCAGCGGCTCTTCTGGTTGGGTCCAAAGGTTCACTTCATCAACCTTTGTGTTGGGCTTAACCTCATCCACAAATTTTCTAATTTTCTCGCTCCAAAACGTGCGGTACTGACAAGCTGGACTTGAAAAAATTCGCACACCTTGTTCAACAACTTGAATTGGACCAGAAACTGGAATGTCCAATCCTTGTTTAGGTTTGGTTTCGAACAGCCAGTAGGCTAAGCCTACGTCAATGTTGTCTGCAGTTCTTGAGAAGCTCTTCAAGACGAAGTAGCTTGGCTGTTTAAACCCGACACGTTCTCGTGCGGTGGTCACGATGACTCTGCAGGGCTCTGTTTTGAAGAGCGGGTTGGGCTTTTTCATCTCGTCAATAACAGCTTGGAGAAGTTTGGATCCGATTCCTTTCTCTCGAAGGTCTTTCTTCACATAAATGCAGTGAACGTAGAGGATGTCTTTTCGTTTTGTGGGAAAATAGGGTATATGATGAAGAGGCGTGTACTGAATCATGCCTACTGGGACGTTTTCCGTGTAAGTTATTTTGCAGCAGGGTCCAACTGTTCGGTAGAGTTGAAGCAGCCATTCTCGTCTAACTTTTAACCCCTCATTGTAAGATGGTATATCCCGCATTTTTTCTGGCGTGCAAACAGCCAGAGCGTCATCCACGTTGTCTTCAGAAAGACCGCAGATTTCAACGCTCATTGATTATTCCACCTGCTCTTCACATCCTTTCTTTATTTGGTCCTTCTCTTTAAAAGTGACTACACACCATTTTGGACATTTTTTAACGAAGGCTGATGGATAATTTAAAAGGTTTGGAGTTGAGAACAAGGGTTAAACAACATGCCCCAAAAGAATTAAATGTTAAATTGGCAACTGAGTTGTGATTGTAAGGATGGCTTAGCGCCATGGCATAACCTGTACGCTCCTACTACTCGTCTAGTTCTTGCTTAGGAGCCGTGTTTTTCATTGTTGAAAACCCTGAGAGAAGAGTTTAGTTTCGTTCATGGCAACGTTTTGTTACTCATGATTACGTGGGCAGTCACAGATTTTGCAGGCTACCTGCCTGACACATATTATTCGCTTTATGTTGAGGGCTTGGGCGCCTCAGCGTTCACTCTCGGAGTGATTTTATCTATATCCAGCGTTGTTATGGCTTTTCTCCAGTTTTTGGGAGGATACTGGGCTGACAAGTATGGAAGAAAACAACTTATCGTAACCATGAGTTTGGGACGAGTCTTAATCTTTCTCATTTTTGCAGTTGCGCCTACATGGCATTTTATTCTTTTGGCAGAAGTCTTGCTGGGCATGTCAGTGGTTTCTATGCCCGCTACGATGGCGATAGTTGCAGACTCGTTGCCGCCAGAAAAAAGAGGTTTGGGCTATTCTCTTACCCTCATAGCGGGCGCAACTTCAATAATTTCACCCTTGATTGCAGGCATCCTCTATCTCGCCTGCAACCTAATCTTTGGAATGAGAATAGCCTACGTCATTGTCGCAGCGTGTTGGCTCATTGCGGGGCTGCTGCTTTCCAAACTTGTTGAAACCATGGAAAAGGATGCCTCCTCAAAGCTCTCTTTAAAAGAAGGAATCAGGCAGTATCCAAACGCTGTAAAAGACTCCATAACAGTTTGGAGACTCGTTCCAAGGTCTGCGCTCAACCTTCTCCTCGTCTACGCAATTGCCACGCTTTCTGTCAGGATGTGTCTGCCCTACTATCTGCTCTACGCTAACCATGTTCTCAAGATAGAAGAATTCCAGTGGGCACTGATGCAGACTTGGTCAGCGCTCGTCTTCTATGTTTCTGCCTTGCCCATCGGCAAAATAGTGGATATGTTTGGTAGGAAAAAGCCTCTTATGGCGTCTTCAGCCCTCTTCGCCCTCAGCCTCGCGCTG